>OLPN01002577.1_pt1 | contig 13822 bp, 14 predicted proteins | sample 1672601 | NCBI WGS metagenome assembly OLPN01 (sample SAMEA3136704, study PRJEB25190) | human gut metagenome | reverse complement strand
CTGCCGTGCGCGGGTGAAAGAGTCCCGACAGCGCCGAAGAAAAGCGGTCAAGAACGCCTATAAATAGGAGGAAAATATCCATGGATCTCATCAAAGAGCTCGAATCCCAGCAGCTGAAAAAGGAAATGCCCGTCATCAACGTCGGCGATACCGTCCGCGTTCATGTCAAGATCAAGGAAGGCTCCCGCGAGCGTATCCAGGTCTTCGAGGGCATCGTCATCGCGAAGAAGCACGGCGGTCTTGAGGAGACCTTCACCGTTCGTCGTCTTGCCTACGGCGTCGGCGTCGAGAAGGTGTTCCCCATCCACTCCCCCCTCATCGAGAAGGTCGAGACCGTGCGCAGCGGTTATGTTCGCCGCGCCAAGCTGTATTACCTGCGCGGCCGCGTCGGTAAGGCTGCCAAGATCCGCGAGAAGCTGTAAGGCAGATTCTTTGAGAACAAAAAAGCATGGCGTTTCCGCCATGCTTTTTTTGTTGCCTTTTTCAAAAAGCGTGCTACAATAATACATTAGAAAATCAGGCGCATTTTGCCGCAGAGAGAGACTGTTAGTCCGCCGCTGCGCGGCGCTGGGTTCAGGAGACCGAAATGGACGAATTTGATCAGAAAATGGAGATCAGCGAGCAGCCGCAGGAGGAGATCGTGGAAAAGATCCCCGGACGCGACGTGTATGAGACGGTCTCGTCTCTCGTCTCGGCGCTGCTGGTCGTTGTGCTGGTGTTTACGTTTCTTGTGCGGCTGATGGGCGTTTCCGGCCCGTCAATGATCCCGACGCTGCAGGACGGCGACCGGCTTCTCGTCGTCAACTCGCTGCTCTGCGGCGACTATCAGGTCGGCGATATCGTCATCGCGCGCAAGGAGACCTTTGACTCGAAGCCCATCGTCAAGCGCGTCATCGCCACCGCGGGCCAGACCGTGGACATCGACTTTAACTTGGGTCAGGTCTATGTGGACGGCGAGCTTCTGGACGAGGACTACATCAACGACTACACCTATCGCGAAGAGGGCACCGTGTTCCCGCTTACCGTGCCGGAGGGAGAAGTCTTCCTCATGGGTGACAACCGCAACCATTCGAACGACAGCCGCGATTCCTCGCTCGGCACGGTGGACACGCGCCTTCTGATCGGCAAGGCGGTGTTCCTCGTCTTCCCGGGACGCGACTATCTGACCGAGCAGCGCGAGTTTGGCCGCATCGGCCTTTTGCAGTAAAGGGGGACGAGCAAATGCAGTTGGATTCTCTCAGCTGGTTCCCGGGGCACATGACCAAGACCCGCCGCATGATCACGGCGGAGCTCGGCAACGTGGACGCCGTGTGCGAAATTCTGGACGCGCGCATCCCGATGAGCAGCCGCAACCCCGATGTGGACGAACTGACGGCGGGCAAGCCCCGTTTGATCGTTTTGAACCGCGTCGATCAGGCCGACCCTGAGATGACGAAAAAGTGGGCGGCGTATTTCCGCTCGCTCGGCTGCGCCGTCATCGAAACGGACGCGAAGCAGGGCGGGGGCGTGAAGCAGTTTTCTTCCGCCGTGCGCACGCTGCTGCGCGATAAGATCGCCTCTTACGAGGCCAAGGGCCAGATCGGCCGCGTGCTGCGCGTGATGGTACTCGGCATCCCGAACGTTGGCAAGTCGACGTTTATCAACAAGGTCTCCGGCCGCAAGAGCGCCAAGGCGGAGGACCGCCCCGGCGTCACGCGCACGAAGCAGTGGGTGCCGGTCGACAAGACGCTCGAGCTCCTTGATACGCCAGGCATCCTGTGGCCGAAATTTGAGGACAGTAGCGTCGGCGTGCGTTTAGCCTTCACCGGCGCGATCCGCGACGAGGTCATCGACATCGAAGAGCTCGCCATGCGCCTGATGGATTACCTCGGCAAAAATTATCCCAAGGCCATCGAGGAGCGCTACAAGCTCACCGTTTCGGAAGAGGACGACGGCTATGCACTGCTCGAAAAGGCGGGGCGCAAGCGCGGCTTTCTGATCTCCGGCGGCGAGGTCGACACCGAGCGCATGAGCCGTATCCTGCTCGACGAGTTCCGCGGCGGCAAGCTCGGCCGCTTTACGCTCGAATTCCCGCCGGAGGGCGAGCGCACATGAGCGTCAACCTACACTACGAGGACAAAGCCCGCGCCGCGGGCTTTTCATCCGTCTGCGGCGTGGACGAGGCGGGCGCGGGGCCGCTGATGGGCCCTGTGTACGCCGCCGCCGTCATCCTGCCGGAGGGCTGTGAGATCGAGGGGCTGAATGACTCCAAGAAGATGACGGAGAAAAAGCGCGAGGCGCTGTTTCCCGTCATCTGTGAAAAAGCCGTCGCCTACGCCATCGCGTCTGTCGACGCAAGCGAGATCGATGCGACGGACATTCTCAGCGCGCGCATGAAGGCGATGCAGCTTGCCATCGACGCGCTGGAGGTTCCGGCGGACTACGCGCTCATCGACGGCAACCGCGACCATGGTGCATCGGCGAAGATCACCACGCCGCACGAGACCATCGTCGGCGGGGACGGCGCGAGCTTATCCATCGCCGCGGCGAGCGTGCTGGCGAAGGTCAGCCGTGACCATTATGTGGTCGAAGTGCTCGACCCGATGTATCCCGAGTATCAGTTCGCCAGGCACAAGGGCTACGGTACAAAGCTCCACTACGAAATGCTTGATCGGTACGGGCCGAGCCCCGTACATCGCATGACGTTCCTCAAAAAGTGGGAGGCGCGGCGATGAGCACGAAGCAGGACGGCGACTGGGGCGAGGCGCTGGTCGAAAAGTATCTGAGCGAGCGCGGCTGCCGCATCGTGGAACGAGAGTGGCGCTGCCGCTTCGGCGAGATCGACCTGATCGCCGAGAAGGACGGCGTGCTGCTGTTCGTCGAGGTGAAGCTGCGTACAAATTTGCAGTACGGTGCGCCGCGCGAGTACGTCACGGTGAAAAAGCAGGAAAAGCTGCGCGCTGCGGCGCTACTGTATTTAAGCGAGCGTGAGCTGGACGTGCCCGCCCGCTTCGACGTGGCGGAGGTCTACACCGATGTGCGCCATAGCGCGGGCAAAACGCGCATCGCCTACATCGCAAACGCATTTTGATCTGACTTTGGAAGGGAGGCACGCGATGGCATTATACGCGATCGGCGACCTGCACTTATCGCTCGGTACGAACAAGCCGATGGATGTGTTCGGCCCCAAATGGGCGAACTATGTCGAGCGCATTCGGGAAAATTTCTCGAAGCTCAACGATGACGACGTCATCGTCATCGCGGGGGATATCTCGTGGGGGATGTCGCTCGAGCAGTCGCTGCCGGATTTTCAGTTTATTGACGCGCTGCCGGGGAGGAAGATCCTCTTAAAGGGCAACCACGACTACTGGTGGGGCACGGCGTCGAAGATGAAAAAGTTTTTTGCCGAGCACGACATCACAACGCTCGATATCCTCTACAACAACGCCTTTTTCTACGGCGACCACGCCATCTGCGGCACGCGCGGCTGGTTTTATGAAGAGGACGCCGCGGGCACGCACACGGGCAAGATGCTCGCGCGCGAGGCGCTGCGGCTTGAAGCGTCGCTCAAGGCGGCGGAGGGGAAGCCCATCTACTGCTTTCTGCACTATCCGCCCATCTATCAGGGCTACAAGTGTCCCGAGATGCTCGAGCTTCTCGACAAATACGAGGTCGAGCGCTGCTATTACGGGCATCTGCACGGCTACACGCACCGCCGCGCGTTCGAGGGGATGCGCGAAAAAACCGAATATGCGCTGATCGCGGCGGATTATGTCGCCTTTCAGCCTGTAAAAATTTGCAATTAAGACATAAATTGATGCAAAAAAGGGTGGAAATTTTGAGGAAGCTATGGTATAATTCCACTTTGCAAAAGCATCATTATCTGATGTTAAACGGAGGAAAAAGAAATCATGACTGTCAAAAATGTTGAAAAGCTGGAAAAGAGCAGAGTCGCGGTGACCGTCGAGGTCGGCGCGGAGGAATTTGAAGCCGCCGTTGCCAAGGCCTACGCCAAGGCTCGCAATAAGCTCAGCATTCCCGGCTTCCGCCCCGGCAAGGCCCCCCGCAAGATGATCGAAAAGCTCTACGGCGCGGGCGTTTTCTACAGCGATGCCGTTGACATCGCCCTGCCCGAGGCATATACGCAGGCCATCGGCCAGAGCGGCCTCGATGTTGTCGGCTATCCCGAGATCGAGATCGTGGACGACAAGATCGACGAGAACGGCTTCACCTTCAAGGCGACCGTTGCCGTGTATCCCGAGGTCAAGCTCGGCGAGTACAAGGGCCTGACGGCTGAGAAGGAAGAGATCAAGGTCAGCGCCGACGATGTCAAGGAGCGCCTCAATGAGATGGCCGAGCGCAACGCCCGCCTCGTCTCCGTCGACCGCAAGGCCAAGAAGGGCGACATCGCCGTCATCGACTTCGAGGGCTTCGACAACGGCGAAGCGTTCGAGGGCGGTAAGGGCGAGAATTACGAGCTCGAGCTCGGCTCCGGCAGCTTCGTCCCCGGCTTTGAGGATCAGGTCATCGGCATGAAGGCGGGCGACGAGAAGGATCTCGACATCACCTTCCCCGAGGATTATCACAAGGACCTCGCCGGCAAGAAGGTCGTCTTCCACGTCAAGGCCAAGGAGATCAAGTGCAAGGAGCTTCCCAAGCTTGATGACGACTTTGCCAAGGACGTGTCCGAGTACGACACGCTCAAGGAGCTCAAGGACAGCATCAAGCGCGAGATCACCGAGCAGCGCGAGCAGTCCGCCAAGTATGCCGTCGAGAACGAGCTGATGGAGAAGGTCGCCGCGAACATCGAGTGCGACATCCCCGATGCGCTCATCGATGAGCAGTGCGCCCGCTTCCTCGAGGAGTTCAAGCAGCGCTTACAGTCTCAGGGCATCCCCTATGACCAGTACTGCAAGATGACCAACATGGATGAGGCCAAGTTCCTGGAGGAGGGCAAGGAGCCCGCGACCCGTCAGGTGCGCATGGACCTCGCCGTGAACGCCATCATCAAGGAAGAGAAGCTCGAGGCCACCGACGAGGAGGTCGAAAAGCAGTACAACGACCTTGCTGAGAAGTACAGCATGGACGTCAACGAGCTCAAGAAGTATCTTGACGCCATGTCCGTCCGCACGCAGATCATCCGCGACAAGGCCATCAGCGTCGTCGTGGACAGCGCGAAGATCGAAAAGAAGAAGGCTCCCAAGAAGGAAGCCGAGGGCGAAGCCGCTGAAGGCGAGGAAAAGCCCGCCAAGAAGACCGCTGCCAAAAAGTCCGCCAAGAAGGAAGAAGAAAAGGCTGAATAATCGGCAAAGCGGCCATAATAGATAGAAACGACGATCAACCACAAATGCCTGCCATTTGTGGTTGATTGTGTACATACCAATTTTTTGAACAGGGTATGAACAAGGAGGTTACCAAGATGAGTTTAGTCCCTTACGTCATTGAACAGACCAACCGCGGCGAGCGCTCTTACGACATTTTCTCCCGCCTTCTGGAAGACCGCATCATTTTCCTCGGCGAAGAGGTCAACGATGCGACCGCGAGCCTGATCGGTTCGCAGCTTTTATTCCTCGAGGCCAAGGACCCCGACAAGGACATCCAGCTCTATATCAACTCCCCCGGCGGCAGTGTGACGGCTGGCATGGCGATCTACGACACGATGCAGTATATCAAGTGCGACGTGTCCACCATCTGCGTCGGTCTCGCCGCCAGCATGGGCGCGTTCCTGCTCTCGTCCGGCGCCAAGGGCAAGCGCATTGCGCTGCCGAACGCGGAGATTATGATCCACCAGCCCTCCGCCGGTACGCAGGGCAAGGTCACGGATATGGAGAGCGACGTGGAGCACTTCCTGCGCATCAAGCAGCGCTTGAATAAGATCCTGGCCGAGAACACCGGCAAGACGCCCGAGCAGGTCAAGCTCGACTCCGAGCGCGACCACTGGATGACGGCGGATGAGGCGCAGGCCTACGGCCTTGTGGACAAGGTCATTTACAAGAGATAAGGACAGTTTGACTTATGAGTGAAGATAGGAAAAAAGAGCTTCGCTGCTCGTTCTGCGGCAAGAGCGAGCACGAAGTGCACCGCATGATCCAGGGGCCTGGCGTGCGCATCTGCGATGAGTGCGTCCGCCTGTGCATGGACGTGCTGGAGGACGGCTATGAGCCGCACGACGAGCTGGAAGCGCCCGACTCCATCCCCACGCCGCGCGAAATTCGCGAGGTGCTCGACCAGTATATCATCGGGCAGGAGGCGGCCAAGGTCGCGCTGTCCGTGTCCGTCTACAACCACTATAAACGCATCTTCTTCGGCGGCGACGACGAGGTGGAGCTGCAAAAGAGCAACATCCTGCTCCTCGGCCCCACCGGCAGCGGCAAGACGCTCTTTGCCCAGACGCTCGCTCGCATTCTGAAGGTGCCGTTCGCCATCGCGGACGCGACGACCCTCACCGAGGCGGGCTACGTCGGCGACGATGTGGAAAACATTCTGCTCCGCTTGCTTCAGGCGGCGGATTACGACGTGGAGCTCGCCGAGCGCGGAATCATCTATGTCGACGAGATCGACAAGATCGCCCGCAAGAGCGAGAACACCTCCATCACGCGCGACGTCTCCGGCGAGGGCGTGCAGCAGGCATTGCTGAAAATCGTCGAGGGCACGGTCAGCAATGTGCCGCCCAACGGCGGCCGCAAGCACCCGCAGCAGGAGTTCATCCAGATCAACACGAAGAACATCCTGTTTATTTGCGGCGGTGCGTTTGACGGGCTGGAAAAGCTCATCCAGAAGCGCACTGACAATGCCAGCATGGGCTTTGGCAGCCAGCTTCGCACGACGCTCGATAAGGACGAAACGCGCCAGAAACTGCTGAAAAACGTTGAGCCGGACGATCTGGTCAAGTTTGGCCTTATCCCAGAGCTTATCGGTCGTCTGCCGGTCGTGACCGTGCTGGACCCGCTGGACGAGGAAGCCCTTGTCCGCGTGCTGACCGAACCGAAAAACAGCATTGTGCGCCAGTACAAGGAGCTGCTGCACCTGGATAACGCCGAGCTGGTCTTTACCGACGCGGCACTGCACGCCATCGCCAAAAAGACGGTGGAGCGCAAGAGCGGCGCACGCGGCCTGCGCAGCGTCGTCGAGGAACTGCTGATTCCGATTATGTACGACATTCCTTCCGACGCGACCATCACCAAGGTGACGATCGACGCCGACACGGTGGAGGGCGGCCAGCCCCACATCGAGCACGGCGCTATGCGCCCGCGCTACAAAAGTTTGACGGAACAGCAATAAAAACTACCTGCACCGGAGCCGAAACGCCCCGGTGCATTTTTGTTCACAAAAATTTTATATAGAAAACACTTGATTTTTTGCAGCAAAGTGGCTATTATATATTTAGCACTCAAAGAGACTGAGTGCTAAACTAAAAATATAAAGAGAAATCTTTTATAGGGAGGAACTTCCACTATGAAAATCAAACCTCTTGCAGACCGCGTTGTCATTAAGCTGGTCGAAGAAGAAGAAACCACCAAGGGCGGCCTGATCCTGTCCGGCTCCGCCAAGGAGAAGCCCCAGGTTGCCGAAGTCATCGCTGTCGGCCCCGGCGGCAATGTGGACGGCAAGGAAGTCGAGATGATCGTCAAGGTCGGCGATAAGGTCCTGACCAGCAAGTACTCCGGCACCGAGGTCAAGGTCGACGGTGAGGAATGCACCATCGTCCGCCAGAGCGACATCCTCGCGGTTGTGGAATAATTTGATTTTTCAGTAATTTCTTTCAGATAAAAGGAGAGATTCATTATGGCTAAACAGATCAAGCAGGGCGAGGACGCCCGCAAGGCCCTTTGCGCTGGCATCGACCAGCTGGCCAACACCGTCAAGGTTACCCTCGGCCCCAAGGGCCGTAACGTCGTGCTGAGCAAGAAGTTCGGCAGCCCGCTCATCACCAACGACGGTGTCACCATCGCCAAGGAAATTGAGCTGAAGGACGAGTTCGAGAACATGGGCGCACAGCTCGTTCGCGAAGTCGCCACCAAGACCAACGATGCTGCCGGTGACGGCACCACTACCGCTACCGTTCTGGCTCAGGCTTTCGTCAACGAAGGCATGAAGAACGTTACCGCCGGTGCCAACCCCATGGACATCAAGCGCGGCATGCAGAAGGCCGTCTCTGCTGCGGTTGAGGCCGTCAAGGAGCACAGCCAGAAGGTCAACGGCAGCAAGGATATTGCTCGTGTCGGCACTGTTTCTGCCGGTGATGCTGAGATCGGTCAGCTGATTGCTGACGCGATGGAGAAGGTCACGGCCGATGGCGTCATCACCATTGAGGAGAACAAGACCACCGCCGAGACCTACACCGAGGTCGTTGAGGGTATGCAGTTCGACCGCGGCTACGTGACCCCCTACATGGTCACCGACACAGAGAAGATGGAGACCGTCTACGACGACTGCTCCGTCCTGATTACCGACAAGAAAATCAGCGTCTTCCAGGATGTGGTCCCTCTGCTTGAGCAGGTCATCCAGTCCGGTCGCAAGCTGCTCATCATTGCTGAGGATGTCGAGGGCGATGCCCTGTCCAACCTCATCATCAACCGTTTGCGCGGCGGCCTGAACGTTGTTGCCGTCAAGGCCCCCGGTTTCGGCGATCGCCGCAAGGAGATGCTGCAGGATATCGCCACCCTGACCGGCGGCACTGTCATCAGCAGCGACCTGGGCTATGAGCTGAAGGATGCCACCATGCAGCTGCTGGGCCAGGCCCGCCAGGTCAAGGTCACCAAGGAGAACACCACCATCGTCGGCGGTGCCGGAGACAAGCAGGCTATCGCAGACCGCGTTGCCCAGATCCGCAGCCAGATCGCTGTTGCAACCTCTGACTTCGACCGTGAGAAGCTGCAGGAGCGCCTGGCCAAGATGGCTGGCGGTGTTGCCGTCATCAAGGTTGGCGCCGCTACCGAGGTTGAGATGAAGGACAAGAAGCTGCGCATCGAGGATGCTCTGAACGCGACCAAGGCCGCTGTTGAGGAAGGCATCGTTGCTGGCGGCGGTACGGCCACCATCAACGCCATCCCCGCTGTCGACAAGCTGGTCGGCGAGCTGGAAGGCGACGAGCGCACCGGCGCCAAGATCGTCCGCAAGGCGCTGGAAGCTCCTCTGCGCCAGATCGCTGCCAATGCCGGTCTGGAAGGCAGCGTTGTTATCGACAACATCCTGAAGGCCAACAAGCCCAACTACGGCTTCGACGCCCAGAAGGAAGAGTACGTTGAGGATATGATCGAGGCCGGTATCGTTGACCCGACCAAGGTCACTCGTTCCGCTTTGGAGAACGCCGCCAGCGTCGCCGCGATGGTTCTGACCACCGAGAGCCTGGTCGCTGACCTGCCCGAGCCGCCGGCCCCGGCTGCCCCGGCCCCTGACATGGGCGGTATGTACTAATTCAGCCCAAAAGCAAGCACAAGGTCGAAGTCTTGGCGACAAGGCTTCGGCCTTTTTGTATAGACCCAAGGCGGTAAAACGTGGTATAATAACCAAAAACAGCGGGGGAGGCAGCCATGAAACAACGGATGAAATACGCGGCGCTGGCCTTCACGCTGGGGCTGATGGCGCTGATTTTCTACTTTTCGGGCCAACCGGCGGCGGACTCCTACAAACTCAGCGAGACCGTGACCGAGACTGTGCAGACGGACGGTATCTCGTTTTTGTTGCCGCTCTGGTTCGATGCCGAGAACTTCCACGCGAACCTGCGCAAGTGGGCGCATGTGGCGATTTTTGCCGCGCTTGGTGTAGGCATGGCCTTGACTGTGCACAGCTGGCTGTCCGGGCTGACGCTGCGCCGGCAGGGAATGCAGGCGGCGGTGCTGTGTGTGCTGTATGCGGCCAGTGACGAGCTGCACCAGTATTTTGTGCCCGGCCGCGCCGCCTTGGTGGGGGATGTGGTGATAGATGCCTTAGGCATCCTGCCCAGCGTGGCGGGGGTGTGCCTTTTGGTCTGGCTGCATCAAAAGCAACGCTGATGCCCATACTCCCACCGGGGGTGAGGGTATGTCTCTGCGGCGGTTTTATGGGCTTTGCGGGGCGTTGGTTTTTCTGGCGGGGGTCGTGCTCTGCCGCACCTACTGGGTGGGGCAGCAGGCCGCCTATGCCGCCAGCGCAGGCGGCCAGACCGTACAGACAGTGGACTTGCCCCGGGCCAGGGGCGATTTCTACGACCGCAACGGTCGCAAACTGACTGGCACACAAACGCAGTATTACGCGCTCTGCATCCCCGGCGACGATGGCTACACGGCGCTGTTTCCCTATGTTTCCTACGAAAAGCAGGGCGTGCTTTACGACCGCCGTAACCTGGCCGCGCCGTTCCTGATTGAAGTCAGCCGCGACCTGACCGGGCGGGGCATCGCCACCTGCGCGGTGCCTGCGCATACGGTGGATATTGCACCGCATCTGCTGGGCTACCTCGACGGCGAAGGCCGCGGCGTCGCCGGGCTGGAACGCGCCTACGACGCGCTGCTGACGGCCTCCGGCGATAAGCGCACCGTCAGCTGCGTGCTGGCGGCGCACAGCGGCCTGATGGCGGGGACAAGCCCTGTATGGGCAACGAGGGAAGAAGGCACCGGGCAGGGCGTGCAGCTGACGCTGGACGCCGACTTGCAGCGCGCCTGTGAGGCGCTGGCGGCGCAGCTTATGCCGCGGGGGTGCATCCTCATTATGGACGCTGCTACAGGCGAGGTGCTTGCCAGCGTCAGTGCGCCGACGTTTGACGCACAGGATGTGGCCGCCAGCATCCGCGCCGACGATACTTCGCTCATCAACCGCCCGTTTGCTGCGTTCAGCGCCGGGTCGGTGTTTAAAGTGGTGCTGGCCGCAGCTGCCTATGAACAGGGCTTGGACTGGTTCACCCACGACTGCACCGGTGAAATCGTGGTGGCGGGGCAGACCTACCGCTGCGCCCAAGGCCGCGCCCACGGCGAAGTCAACCTGCGCGGTGCGCTGGAAGAAAGCTGCAACACCTATTTTATCAAACTGGGCCAGCTGTTGGGGGCAGAGGCCATCCGGGACGAGGCAGAACACTTCGGCTTTGGTACAGCGGTACAAATTGCCCCGGGCCTGGCCGCAGCTGCCGGTACGCTGCCGGACGCGGAGACGCTGGAAAACCCCGGCCAGTTGGCAACGTTCAGCTTTGGGCAGGGGTCGCTGACCGTGACGCCGCTGCAAATCACCGCCATGATGAACACCGTTGCCAACGGCGGGGTGTATAGGACACCTGGCTTTGTGCAGGGTATCACCGGGGCCGATGGTATGTTGACCGACCCGGCGGCAGCGGAGAGCGCCCCGCGTACCGTCTGTGACGCCGCCACGGCCCGGGTGCTGCGCAGTATGCTGGCCTCGGTGGTGACGGATGGCATTGGCCATGACGCCCAGCCACGCCATGGTACAGCGGGCGGCAAGACTGGCACGGCCCAGACCGGCCAGTACAACGCCGACGGTGAGGAGCTGCTGAACTATTGGTTCACCGGCTTTTACCCGGCTGATGCGCCCCAATATACCATCACGGTCATGCAGGATGGCATCTTGAAGCCCGAAACCTCCAGCGCTGCCCTGTTTGAGCGAATAACGGAAATTCTGGATGTGTGGGCGGGGTACTAAGCCTTCTCCCCTCGGGGGAAGGCGGCCCTGCAGGGCCGGATGAGGGGCGCGTGTCCCATGGCAACCCCTTTATGGGCAAACATGGCAAGACCGCCCCGCATCAGTCCGCTTCGCGGACAGCTTCCCCCTCGGGGGAAGCCATTTATTGCATCCAATTTCCCCCAGGGTATTGCACTTTTGCGGTAAAAAAGCTACAATAATTATTATCTGTAAACCACAATGGCCTGGTGCTGAAAGGGAAAAACCGATGCAGCCTGTATTCATTATAAATCCAACGGCGGGCAAGCTGGATGCCAGCGTGGCGCTGATTCCGCAGATCCACGCCGCCGCCAACCGCGCCGGGGTAAAACCCATCGTGGAGATCACCCGCCGCCCGGGCCATGCCTGCGACCTAGCCGCCAAATATGCCGCCAGCGGGGAAGAAGTAGCCCTATACGCCTGCGGCGGAGACGGCACGCTGAACGAAGTTTTACAGGGCGTCATAGGCTGCCCCAATGCCGCTGTGGGCTGTGTGCCCTGCGGCAGCGGCAACGACTACGTGCGCAACTTCGGAACCCAGGCGCAGTTTTTGGATATCGATGCCCAGCTGGCGGCAAAGCCGTTCGCGGTGGATCTGATTCAGACGCCCCAGGGGTACGGCATTGATATCTACGCTGCTGGCATTGACGCGCAGGTGGCAAACGGTATCCCCAAGTGGCGGCGCGTACCGCTGTGCGGCGGTACGACCGCTTACACGCTGTCAATCCTTGAAGCCATCTGCAGCACCTTCAAGCACCGTCTGCGCATCACGGCGGACGACCGCCGGCTGGAAGATACCTTCATGATGCTGGCAGTCTGCAACGGCCAGATGTACGGCGGCGGCTATTGTGCCGCGCCCCACGCCAGCATGGCGGACGGCCTGTTGGACGTGGTGCTGCTGAAACCCATCCCGCGCTTAAAGCTGCCCGGCCTGCTGGGCGGCTACAAAAAGGGTGAGCACCTGGCGGCAGGCGATGCCGTGACAGAAAAATTCAAACCCTACTTAACGTTTTTCCGTACAAGCAAAATTGACATAGAGGTGCTGGACGGCAACCCGCTCATCACGACGCTGGACGGCGAGTGCTCGCCCCAGCTGACGATGCACGCGGAAGCTGTGCGCAGTGCGGCGCATATTTTGCTGCCGCCCGCTTTGGCCGAAACCGCAAACAAGACGCCTGTTCTGGCAGGCTATGGGAGAGTAACGAATGTCTGAAAAAGTAAAAATCAAGATTGCCCGCAATGTGGTACATCTGCCGGCCATCGCGCTGCGCGGGCTGGTGGTGTTCCCGAACAACGTTGTCCACTTTGAGGTGGGCCGCACCAAGTCCATCGCCGCCATCGAGGCCGCCATGCACGCCAACAGCAGCGTGTTCCTGATCGCCCAGCGGGAAATGGACATCGAAGAACCGACCATCCGCGACCTGTACACCTACGGTGTCATTGCCGAGATCAAGCAGGTGCTGCGCGTCTCCGACGATCTCGTCAAAGTCCTGGTCGAGGGCAAGACCCGCGCCCGCCTGCTGGAACTGGATGCAGGGGAGAAGTATTTGCAGGCCACCGTGCGCCCGGTCGCGGTGCGCGGCATTGCTGCCGACAAGCGCAACCAGGTCGAAGCCCTTGTCCGCAGCCTGAAAGACTGCTTCGAGGAATACCTCTCGTACAGCCCGCAAATCTCCAAGGATGTTGTCTATAACATCATTTCTTCCGACTCGCCGCTGTTTTTGAGCGAGTATATGCCCGCCAACCTGCTGTTCAAGTATGAGGACAAGCAGACGATTCTGAACGAATCGACCTTGTTAGGCCGCCTAGAAAAGCTGCTGACCCTGCTGCGGCAGGAGTGCCAGATCATGGATATTGAGCGCGACCTTGACGACAAGGTCAACGCCCGCATGGACAAGGGCCAGCGCGAATACTACCTGCGCGAGCAGATGAACGTCATCAGTGAGGAACTGGGCGACGCCGAGGACACCCGCGCCGAGGCCGATACATACCGCGAGAAAGTCAAGGCGCTGGACCTCGATGAGGAATCCACGGAAAAGCTGCTGAAAGAATGTGATCGCCTGGCTCGGATGCAGGGCAGCAGCGCCGAGAGCGGCGTCATCCGCAGCTATCTGGACGCCTGCCTGGCCCTGCCGTGGCATACCGCCACCGAGGATGACCTCGACCAGGCCCACGCCCGCAAGGTGCTGGACCGCGAGCA
>OLPN01002569.1_pt1 | contig 13848 bp, 10 predicted proteins | sample 1672601 | NCBI WGS metagenome assembly OLPN01 (sample SAMEA3136704, study PRJEB25190) | human gut metagenome | reverse complement strand
TCGAGTACAACGCTCAAATCGAATTTCTATCCACGCCCTCCGCGAGGAGGGCGACCTGCCATTTCCGCAGCATACCGCATTGGCGCAATATTTCTATCCACGCCCTCCGCGAGGAGGGCGACGCCTGCGTAGGTCGGCGCGATCAGGTGACCCACCAATTTCTATCCACGCCCTCCGCGAGGAGGGCGACGGGATGAATCTCACGCTGGGATGGTGTGGGACGAATTTCTATCCACGCCCTCCGCGAGGAGGGCGACAAGCCGTCGCGTGGCGGCATCCGACTGTAAAGGAATTTCTATCCACGCCCTCCGCGAGGAGGGCGACCAATCCTCAGCAAGGCGACACCATAAGCAAACCGATTTCTATCCACGCCCTCCGCGAGGAGGGCGACCTGCTGTCGGTCAAGTCCTTGCAGCGCAGTGGGCAATTTCTATCCACGCCCTCCGCGAGGAGGGCGACGCGGTTAAGTTCGACTTTTCCGGGTTCTTAGGTCATTTCTATCCACGCCCTCCGCGAGGAGGGCGACCGAGTCTGGCACATCTCTTGATAAAGCCAGTCCGATTTCTATCCACGCCCTCCGCGAGGAGGGCGACCCGCAATCCTGGTTTTATGTGGAGGACGTCAGGTATTTCTATCCACGCCCTCCGCGAGGAGGGCGACCGCAGCAGCGGGCGGCAGCCGCAGCAATGGTAGGATTTCTATCCACGCCCTCCGCGAGGAGGGCGACCCGCCCATCCCAACCCAGTGACGGCACGCCGTGGCATTTCTATCCACGCCCTCCGCGAGGAGGGCGACACGAATGGAGCTAGAAGCATATGGACACAACAAAATTTCTATCCACGCCCTCCGCGAGGAGGGCGACTCTTAGCCATGTTAGACAAGATTTACCACGCAGTAATTTCTATCCACGCCCTCCGCGAGGAGGGCGACGCTCTCCACGCGGATTTTGGCGTCGTCTGTCATGATTTCTATCCACGCCCTCCGCGAGGAGGGCGACATGCGCCGAAGCGATTTGCGAGCACTATGTCATAGATTTCTATCCACGCCCTCCGCGAGGAGGGCGACTTTGCAGGATTGTGCGCAGATCTATTGGTTGTGCATTTCTATCCACGCCCTCCGCGAGGAGGGCGACTTTACCGAAATGCCGCAAACGCTAGCTGAACTCCAATTTCTATCCACGCCCTCCGCGAGGAGGGCGACACAAAGCTGCACGCTTAACCTCCCGTGCCACGAGAATTTCTATCCACGCCCTCCGCGAGGAGGGCGACAGGAGGTATTTGTTTTGGGGGAGGTGACAGTAAGTATTTCTATCCACGCCCTCCGCGAGGAGGGCGACGCGCGGAGCCGCGCGCAGGGCGGGAGGCTGGAAATTTCTATCCACGCCCTCCGCGAGGAGGGCGACCAGACCTCAAGCGATGGTTAAACGGCACAAAGCCAATTTCTATCCACGCCCTCCGCGAGGAGGGCGACCCCTTTTGCCATGACTGCTTTTGCGGATGATGTATTTCTATCCACGCCCTCCGCGAGGAGGGCGACACAGGAGAAACACAGTACTCATATGGTGGTAACATTTCTATCCACGCCCTCCGCGAGGAGGGCGACCGACTACCGGCTTGTGAGACTCGCAAAGTTCGACATTTCTATCCACGCCCTCCGCGAGGAGGGCGACATGGGGTATGGGCCACGTGGTCATCGCAGCAGCAATTTCTATCCACGCCCTCCGCGAGGAGGGCGACAGCAAAAACAGAGACAAAAGCTCTATTTTCAAACAAATTATACAACATTCTGCACGAATTTAGAAGAGCCTTGATTTACAACGGGTCAAAGAGCTATCCTAATCATGCAAAATGACACAAAAATCCGGTGCGAAGGTGCCGGAAAAATGCTGAGAATTCGCCCTTCGCACCGGGGCGGGAAACTCAGAACAACAGCAGGCCGTCCTGCTCGAAGGGCGGATGAACGCCGATATGCTCCACCGTGCTCTTATAGTTGTTGCCCAGCTGGTAGAAGCGCAGACTGTCCAGCGCTGGGTCGATGAGAGACGTCAGCTCCGCCTTGAGAACGGCATACTGCGCGGCATCCAGCAGACACTCGAACACGGAGTTCTGCACCCGCTGGCCGTGGTCCACACAGCGCTTGGCGACTTTGCGCAGACGTTTACGCCCGGCAGGAGTTTCGGTATTGACGTCGTAGGTGATAAGGACCAGCATACACATCCCTCACTTCCAGAAAAATGGCGGGTAAAGCTCCATATCGCCCCGCAGGGTGCGGGCCAGAAGCAGAGCCTGTACATAAGGCACGAGGCCCCACGGAAGCTTTTCGTTCAGGAACGGGTGGGTGATAGTCTCCTGCTTGCGGGTCTGCCACCCGCCCAGAAAGGCGCGGCGGCCCTCATCGGTGAGAAGGACGGCCCCGTTCTCCTGCTTCTGGAAATGCTTCGGCGTCATGATTTTCTGGTTGATGCAGGAGAGCACGAAGCGGTCGGCATAAACTGCACGCAGCTCTTCCATGAGGTCGAGGGCGAGGCTCCTGCGCCCGGGCCGGGCGCGGTGGAGAAAGCCGACGTAGGGGTCGAGGCCCACACTCTGAAGAGCCGCCGTGCAGTCGGAGGCCAGAAGCGAATAAGCGAAAGAGAGCAGGGCATTGGTGTTGTCCAGTGGCGGGCGGCGGCTCCGGCCTGCGAAAGAAAAATCATCGTGCTGCTGCAGGATGAGTGAATCAAAGCAGTCGAAATACCGCTGTGCCGCCTCGCCCTCCAGACCGCGAAGCTGGTCGAGGTCGTCACACTGCTCGATAAGGGGCAGCGCCGCCGCCAGCTGGGCGCTGGTGAGCTTGAGCTGTTCCACCGGCACCCGCTGAGGGTGGTCGCGGGTGGCCCGTTCCAGCACCCAGCGGGCGTTATAGACTTTGCCCAGGATGAAATTGCGCGCATAGAGACAGCTCTCTGCCTCGCTGTCTGCGATGCGGTACTGGGTCTGCCGCAGCAGGACGTTGCCCCGCTCTTCGCCTACGGCCCGGGCCAGAAAGCGGCCCTGCGGGCTGAAAAAGCTCAAATCGACCCCGAGGCTGGCGCATTTACCCATCAAGGCAGGGCTTGCGCCGGGATAGCTGAAGCAGACGATGCCTTCCAGCGTGTGGAGCGGGACCCGGCCAATTTCAGCCTTGTTGCAGAGCAGGACGATGTTCTCCCCCTCGAGGGAAAGGTAGGCGTCCTTGTTGAGGACGTAGAGCGTGTTCAAAAACTTTCTCATGGCGCGGCCTCCTGCATCTCGTCCAGATGGGCGCGGAGATAGGCTTTCGGGTCGGCACGCTGATACAGCACGGGGAGGCAGAGCTCTTTGAGGGAGCAGGCGTTGCAGTGAGTGCCGGGCTTTGACTTGGGGGTATAGCCCCGGGCAAAATAGGCGTGCATCTCATCGGCCATCTTCTGGGTGGCCTGGCGCAGTTCTTCGGTCAGCGGCACGACCTCCCGCCGCCGCGTCTCTTCGTAGAAGAGCGCACCCTCCGGGATGCTGCACACCAGCATCTCTTCCAGCGCCATGGCCTGTGCGCAGAGCTGCAGCCGATCAGCGTCGCTGGCCTTGGCGCGGCCATGCTTGTACTCGACAGGCATGGGCTTCCAAAGCCCTTCCGTGCTTTGCAGGGGGATGCCCTCCGGGTCGGCCCGGAACTCGACGACATCGCAGTTTCCGCTCAGGCCAAGCCGACGGCTGACCACCTGCATCCCTCGGGTGATGAGCAGGCCGCCGCGCCGTTCGGTCTGGTTTGTGTCATGGCAGCGGGCGTGGTCGAGCTGGCCTTCGACGGTGCGGCGGTTCTCCGCCCACTGCTGTTCCAGATGGATGAGCGCCCACTGACGGCGGCAGAAGCAGAAGTGCTGGATGCCCGACAGGGGCAGCCAGTCGTCTGCGCCGCCCATCAGGACAGCCTCTCGCAGGTGACTCCTTCCGGCAGAGTGTCTGCCACCGTGACGGTGTAGTCGCGGTAGCTGCGGGCGGCGTCCACATCGGGCTTGCGCTGGACGGCGACGGAGTCGAAGAGCTTATAGGCCGGGGCATTGCCCAGCTCAGAATCGTGCTTGAACACGATGAGCTCCCGCACGGCCATCTTGCCCCGGGCAGCGCTGTGGTCGTTCTCGAACATGTTCAGAATGGCAGTCCACAGAAGTTTCAAATCATCCTCGGAGAAGCCGGTGGTCTTCCGGGCGAGGTTGGCCGAGACATAGCCCTCGGCGCGGTAGAGGGCGTAAGGCACGATGTGCTTGCGGCCCATCTCAGTACCCTTCTTCTCGGCATCGGCCTCGGTGGTGATGGCCACGCGGGTGATGGTGACTTCCTGCGGGACGATGGGGTCCACCGAGCGGGCAAAGCTCAGCTGGACGGGGCCGCGCACCTGACCGCAGTTCAGCGCACCCTTGACGAAGGTGGTCATGACAGCACCGAAGGTGCGGATGTCGAAGTAGTTCTCACACATATAGTCCCGCAGCTTGGCATCGATGTCGGGGTCGGCCTTTTTGGCGGCTTTCAGGTCGGGGTCGATGCCCAGCGTGCTGATGGCCTCGGCGTCGCTGCGGTTGAGGGGAACGCCGTCCTTGATGTAGATACGATAGCCTTTTTCGTCCTCTTTCAGGGTCTCGACATAGTTGCGGATCTTCCGCTTGAGGCAGACATCAGTCACCAGACCGTAACCCGTCTCGGGGTCGATACGGGGCATATTGCCTGCATCGGGGTCGCCGTTGGGGTTGCCGTTCTCGACGTCGAACAGGATGACGAAATCATAGCGGTTCTTGATGGGCTCAGACATGGTTTATTCCTCCTCATTCTTTTTGGCGTAGCGTTTCTGGGTCTGGTGGTAGTAGCCGATCTCAAAGGCACCCTGCTCCGGCAGGCTGAGCCGCGCCGGGAAGCCTGTCTCGGGCAGCTGGGCCATCAGCTCGGTGAGCTGTTTGCTGAAATGCACCTCGTTGGGGGTGCTCATCTTCTGCAGATGCTTCTGAGCCAGCTTGACCAGCGTAGGGAAGGCCGTTGCCGGGGTGGCACAGGCCGAGTTGAAGTACCGGTCTTTGATGGTGGCGTTGATGCCGGGATTGGCGACGCTCTGGATCGTCTCCAGCACAGAGAAGAGACGCCCCAGAACATAGGGGACATTGCTGCTTTCATTCAGGCTCACGGTAAATACCTCCTTGTTGAGCTCGGTGGGGTAGTTGCGGAGATAGTAGGCTTTCAGGATGGCGGCGCGGCCTCGGGTGACTTCCCGTTCGGCCCGGATGCGGAGGGTCACGCCGTTGAGCAGGGTGGCGGGGTACGGCCCGCCGGTGAGGATGGCCCGGAGCAGGTCGCCCACCAGCTGGGGCGATGGATTTTTGTCCCGGGATTTCTGGTTGACCGTCTCCTGCGCCAGCGCCCAGACCGACAGGTTTTCCCGCTTGTCGAAGGCGGGGCGGGTGATGCTGAGCCGGTCGGCGTGGTCCTGCAGATTTTTGGCAAACTGTCCGAAACTGCTGTGCAGGAAGAACCGGACGGAGAGCCGGGCTGCGTTGGGCGAGATGCCCAGTACATAGAAGTTCTGGTTCGGGTCCAGCTTGTCATCGAGGAAGGAGACGGGGCGTCCCTGAGAAAGGGCTTTCAGTGCGGCTGCAAGGTCGCTTTCCGAGACGCCGCGCGCCTCGGCACCGCCGCAGAAAAACATCAGCATGGCGTTTGAGTAGGCGGGAGCGGCGTTTTCGGCCCAGCATACGATGGTGGTGTCGCCGATGCGCTGGCAGCAGTTCCGGTCAGCCAGCAGCAGATTGAGGGCCGTGGTGTAGGCGAAAGCTGCGTACTCGCTGACAGGGGCGTTGGCACCCTGCTCATGGCCATAGGAGCAGAAAGCGGGCGCGTTGAAGGAGACCAGTGCCGCACCGGCGGCCTGTGCGCCCATCACACCTTTGATGGCGGGGTGGATGCGGGCGATGGCGGCTTCTTTGCCGGTGATGAGGCAGCGGGCCGTCTCGGCGTTTGCATCGGAGGTGTCAAAGGCGGACTGCCATGCGGCCCGGATGTCCTTATCGGTGGTGGCCAGCCAGTGGTCGCCGTCGGGGGATTCGTAGCCGAACACAAGGTTCGCGTTGTTGTTCAGGTCGGCCCACTGCTCTGCCAGCAACGGGTGGGTGGGGGCTGTATCCGGTTCCCAGCTGTCAAAAAAGGCGAGGATGGCTTTGGCGGCAGGGAAGTCCACACCGTCGAGAACCTTGTGGTGAAGGGCGGCACAGGCTTCGAAGCACTGGCGGGAACGCTCAGGCTTGCCCTTTTCATCTGCGCCCAACAGATAGGACGTATTGTCGCACAAAAAGTTTGCGGCGACGCCGGAGGCGCGCTTGACCCGGTGGGGGACAGGGAGCTCACGGGGGGCGATGACGGTCTTTTTGCCCTTGGGGACTTCCTGCCGCAGGTCGTTGAGGGCGAGAAGCTGGCCGTCGGGGCCAAGGCGTAGTTCATAGCTGACTTTGAACTTACTGTCCCAGCCGGGGGCCTCCACCTTGCCCTGCTTCAAGAGCTGTTCATAATAGGCGGTGAGTGCTTGGAGTATCATGTAAACACCTCCACGTCCCGGCATTCCATCACGCCGTCCACCAGCTTTGCGCGGAAGAACTGGCTGCGGATGTTGGCCGAATCAGAGTAATCGAGGCTGTGGAGCATGAAGCCGAGGTCCTGCGTGACCTTCAGCGCCGGAATGCTGCCGCCCGGCCACTCCCGGAAGTTGGCCGGGAACTCCCGGCACCCGAAACAGGGCTGGTGATAGCACTGACCTTTGCGCAGGCGTCGGCGCAGGATGTCCTGAAACTTGCCGGGATTGTCGCTGGGGGCGGCCTTGTCCGTCAAATCGAAGTGGCACTCGATGACGTAGTGGACGTCCTGCAGGACCATCGCGGCCCGCTGCTGGATGTCCTCCGAGGTGTAGAGCACCGGCGGCGTGCCGCCTTTGGCCGCACTGAGGGCGGCGGAGGACAGCAGGGTGGACTTGACCTCGTTGCGCCGGATGTTGGTGAACCGGATGGGCCGCTGGGTGTACTCCTCGGTGGACGCTTCATCCTCGGGGTCAAGGCCTAAGGGCTTGAGCAGATAGATGCGGTCAACCGTATAACGCAGCCCGGGGTGCCAGTAGATGGCCTCCACAAGGCCCCGCGCAGCGGATGGAGTGATCATGTCATAGCTCACACGTTCGGTCTTCATTTCCGGACGAGTGAAACAGGCGTAATCGCCCCACACTTCAATGAGCATGGACATCAGCATCGCCTCCTTTCCGGGTGAAGTTGAATTTTCAGACTAAGATGAATATCGGTCATTGAAACCACCTCTCTCTTTTTAGAAGTAAAGGCCGATGCCGGTCTCCACATCCATGGCGAGGCCGGTCTTTTCACTGTAGCAGCTGGTGTCGGTGAGGATGGCGGAACCATCGGGCCGCAGTTCCAGCGCCCCGGCGGCGTCGAGCTTGTCGAACTGGTCCTTATAGCAGGAGACACTGTAAATGCCCAGCTTCCGCAGCAGCGTCCGGGTAACATGACCGCTGCGCAGCTGTTCACAGAGGGCTGCGCCCTCGCCGACGGGCAGATAGACCGTGCGGGCAGCGTTCTCGATGAGGCGGAATTCCTCCGCCACCTGTGCAAAGGGGAACTGGCAGCCCCGGATGCCCCGGAGAAAGGCATCCAGAATGCCGTGCTTGTCCACGGCGTCGGGGCCGCGCAGGTCGGAAAGCTCGTTGAAGTAGAGCTGAATGGCCCGGGGCGTGTCCAGTGTGTCCTGATGCCGGGCGGTGTAGTCCAGCGCGCTGACGTTCTGCCTGAGCATCTGGGGCGTGGAACACTCGTCCAGCCGGAACCGGTAGACGATGCTTTCCTCTGCGCCCCGCCGCCCCTCGCGGTTGCAGCGCCCGGCAGTCTGTAAGAGCGAGTCAAGACCGCACTGCTCGCGGTAAGCGACGGGAAAATCCACGTCCACGCCCGCCTCGATGAGAGAGGTGGACACCACCCGGCAGGGCAGACCCTCTTTCAGTCGCTGGCGGATGTCGTCCAGCTGACGGCGGCGGTCGGCGGCGCAGAGCAGGGTGGTCAGGCAGTAGCTGCCCTCGGCGGGCAGAGACTCATAGAGCTGCTGGGCCGTCTTGCGGCGGTTGACCACGCAGAGCACCTGCGGATGATTTGCCAGCTGGGCGGCGAACTCCTCCTGCGGCAGGGTGCCGAGGTCTTGCAGTGTGGTGCGCCGGAGCACTTCGTAGAGGCGGGCCGCGTCGGGTGTGATCTCCTGCGGGTGGAGCTCAGGCGCAAAGCGCCGGAACAGCGGCTCAAGGGCAGGCTGGGTGGCCGTGCAGAGGACGGCCGTGGAGTGGTAATGCTGGATGAGCTGGGCGATGGCACTGACGCAGGGGGCAAGGTAGTCGCCCGGGAGGGTCTGCGCCTCGTCGAAGATGATGACGCTGTCGGCGATGTTGTGGAGCTTGCGGCAGCGGCTGCTGCGGTTGGCGTAGAGCGACTCGAAGAACTGCACCGCCGTCGTCACCACGACAGGGGCGTCCCAGTTTTCGCTGGCCAGCATCTGGCGGTACTGGGCGGGGGTCAGGTCGTCCTGCTCAACAGTCTTGTACTCGGCGTTGGAGAAGTCGGCCAGAACATTTTCTGCGCCCAGCAGGCCCGAGAAGACGGCGGCGGTCTGGTCGATGATGGACATATAAGGAATGACGTAGATGACCCGCTTCATCTTCTGGGCGGCGGCGTGCTCCAGCGCAAAGGCGAGGGAGGCAAAGGTCTTGCCGCCGCCGGTGGGTACGGTGAGGGTGTAGAGCCCCTGCGGGCCGTGCGCGCCTTTCTCGAGGCAGGCACGGAGGACGGTGTTGCGCTGGACGCTGACGGGCGAGGGCGATTCGGCCCTGAGATAACGCTGCGCCTGTGCGGAAACGATGTCCCGCAGTGCGGCGATGTCCGTGACGCTGCCCCGGGGTGCGGCCTTGCCGTCCATGAAGGTCTCGGTGTCGATGAAGTCGGCGTCCACGAGGCAGGAGTAGAGCATCCGGGTAAAGAACGCGAGGCTCAGTGGGTCGGCGCAGGCCCACGCGGGCGGCGTCGAGGCGGGGAGCGTTACTTCCTGCCAGCCGTCGTAGGGGGCTACCGGCTTCTTGCTCCGGCCAAACAGGGTGGCGTCGCCCGGGTCATCGGCGGGGCTCCCGCCGTCGGGCAGGCCGCTGTGGTGTCCGGCCACGGCAAAGGCAGTGTGGAGATGTTGGCGAACCCAGGCCTCCTGCGCCCCGGCGGTGGAGTGGTCCACCTTGGGGCCGCCTTTGAGCCGCAGCTGGAAGGCGTCGCTGTATTTGCCGACGTCGTGGAGCCACGCGGCAAATTCGGCCTCGCTCTGCGCCCCGAAGGGGGCTGCGAAGGAACCGGCCAGTCTGGCAGTGCCGGCGAGATGGTCGTAGACGGTCTGGGTGCGGGTGCCGTCCTCGCTGATGTGGGCAAGACGTGTGGAGTGCTCCATAAAATGACCTCCTGACTCTGGTTTGCAATAAGGATACGCTTTTCAAAAAGCGGCTGTCAACAAAACGCGCTTTTCGACGAAAAATTCTGGGACTTTGCACAAAAAGCAGGCGGAAAAATCTGCAATGTGCCAAAGAAGAAAGAAACGAGTATTTTCATGTTTTTATAATAATACAAATAATGTCCAATAAACTGGACTTTTACTGATTTTTCAGGCAAAAATGAAAAGAGAACTGCGTTTTCAGTACTGCGGGAGGAAGACCGCCCGTCAGCAAAGAAAAAATGAAGACGTTGTGTACAACAACACCGCATTAAGATGGAATTAAGGCAGGGTTAAGAAAACCGCAAGAAAAGTGCTGAGTTATTCCATCTGGGAATGGACTTTCGGGAAAATCAAGGCGAATATCCCCCTTTTCATTTGCTGAAATCTGTTGTATTATGAATAACAGATATGGAATCAGAGAAAAAGCGCCGCGATGAAGCGCAAACAGAAATGATAAAAAAATAAAGGGCAATAGGGGGAGAGCTACGATGGACGAAAAAGATTACGAGCTGCTGCACGCGCTGGACGAGACGCGCAACATCACCCACGCAGCGGACAAACTGTACATGACCCAGTCGGCACTTTCCAAGCGCATCAAGGCGCTGGAACAGGAGCTGGGGGTGGAGATCGTGCTGCGCTCACGGCAGGGCATCCGCTTCACGCCGGCAGGTGAACAGGTGCTGCTCCACAGCGCCGCCGCCGCCCGCGAGATGGAAAAGATGCGCCGCCAGCTGGCTGCCATCCAGGGCGAAGCCTGCGGCACCCTGCGGGCAGGTATCTCGGTGAACTTCTCCTACTACCGTCTGCCCGAGGTGCTGACCGAGTACCATAAAGCCTACCCGAAGGTACGCCTCGACATCGCTACCGGCCACAGCCGGAACATCTACCAGCAGATGCTGGACTCTTCGCTGGACGTGGCAGTGCTGCGGGGCGAGTATCCGTGGGACGGTACCCAGTTCCTGCTCTCGCAGGAGAATATCTGCCTCATTTGCAGCGAGGAGAACAAGGACAGACCTATCTCCGATTACCTTTATATTGACCACAGCAGCGACGCCACCATCAGTGCCCAGATGGCCCGCTGGCGCTATGAGAACGGCGTGACCAACGATGCGGGCAATTTTGTGGTGGACAACATCATGGTCTGCCGCGAGATGGTGGAGCACGGCCTTGGCTGGGCGCTGATGCCGGAAGTGGCGCTGGATAACTTCAAGGGCTATGTCAAGCCCTGCACCTTCGAGAACGGCGAGCCCTTTGTCCGGCGCACCTATATTTTCTGCCAGAGAGACGCAGCCGCCCTGCCGCAGGTGCAACTCTTTATGGACATGCTCAAAAAGCACCGCTGAGAGGAGAAAAACATGGAAACGACTGTTTCGCTGGTCCAGATGCTGGATGCACGGGAGCGCCGGGTGCAGCATCAGCAGGAGCTGTTGGCCCAGTACCACAAGCCGCTCATCTGCTTTACCATGAATATCTGCGGCCCGATAAAGGATTCGCCCCTCATCCGGCGGGGCTTTGCGCGGGGGCGTCAGCTGCTGCGCCAGCAGTTTCTGCGGGCAAAGCTGACGCCGCTGTATCAGGACGCCGTCCGGGAAGTGACCGGTTGCGAGGCGTTCTATGTGCTGGATGCCGACCCGCTGACCATCAAGAAATTCACCACCGACATCGAGGACGCCACCCCGCTGGGGCGGCTGTTCGACATGGACGTCATCTGTCCGGACGGCCTCAAAGTGGACAGAGAAGAGCTAAACCTCGAAGGCCGCCGCTGTCTCATCTGCGGCGGACCTGCTAAGGTGTGCAGCAGCCGCCGCGTCCATACCGTGGCCGAACTGCAGGAAAAGACGACGGAGATCTTGACCGAGGCCCGGGACGCGCAGGACATTGCCGACGCGGCCCGTCTGGCCGTCCGCGCCCTGCTCTACGAAGTGACCACCACCCCGAAGCCCGGCCTTGTGGACCGGCGTAACAGCGGAAGCCATAAAGACATGGACGTCTTCACCTTCATGGACAGCGCCGCGGCGCTCTATCCCTATTTTGAAGACTGCGCCCGGACGGGCCGCGAGACGGCGGAACAGCCCGCGCCCGAGACGTTCGCGGCCCTGCGGCCTCTGGGTTGTGAGGCCGAGGGCGAGATGCTGGACGCCACCGGCGGCGTCAACACCCATAAGGGCGCTGTCTTTTCGGTGGGCATCGTCTGCGCGGCTCTGGGACGCCTCGACCGCTCCCTCTGGGCCGAAGCAGCCCGCGTTCTGGCGGAAGTATCCGCAATGACGGCGGGCCTGACCGAGAAGGATTTTGCAGGCGTCACTGCCGAGAACGCCGCCACCGTGGGCCAGAAGCTTTATATTCAGTACGGCATCACCGGTGTGCGCGGGCAGGTGGAAGCCGGACTTCCCGCAGTGCTGAATGTCGGTCTGCCGGTGCTGGAAGAGGGCCTTGCCAAGGGTTACGACTTCGACCGCGTCGGTGGCGGCGCATTGCTGGCCATCCTGGCCAACAGCACCGATACCAACATCATCGCCCGCTCGAGCCGGGAGCGTCAGATGGCCCTCACCGAAGAGCTGAAAGCCCTTCTCGCCCAGACACCTTACCCGGATAAAGATGCGCTCGCGGCACTGGATGACCGGTTCATTGTGGAAAATCTCTCGCCCGGCGGCAGTGCCGACCTGCTGGCGCTGACCTGGCTGCTCCATTTTGTTACTACTGAGGGGAATATCGATGAGTGAATATACCATTTCGCAGGTCTATCCGACCGATAAAACCGTTCTGGCCCAAATCGATACACTACTGGGTCAGGAGGGCATCCGCCGCGACGGCAATCTGGACTACATCTGCGCCATGTTCGACGAGGAATACAACGTCATCGGCACCGGCAGCTGCTTCGGCAACACCCTGCGGTGCTTCGCCGTCAGCAGCGCCCATCAGGGCGAGGGTCTGCTGAACCAGATCATCACCCATCTCATCGAGGTGCAGTGCGCGCGGGGGAATATGCACCTGTTTCTCTACACCAAGGTAAAAAGCTCCAAGTTTTTCGGCGACCTCGGCTTCTACGAGATCGCCCGGGTGGAGGGTACCCTTGTCTTCATGGAGAACCGCCGCGACGGCTTCGGGGCTTATCTGCGCGATCTGGAAAAGACCAGGACCGAGGGCAAAAGTGCGGCCCTCGTCATGAACGCGAACCCTTTTACCCTCGGTCATCAGTATCTTGTGGAAAAAGCTGCTGCCGCCTGCGACACGCTCCACCTGTTCGTGGTCAGTGAGGACGCCAGCCTCGTGCCTTTTGCCGTGCGCAGGAAGCTGGTGGAGGCGGGCGTGGCCCATCTGCCGAATGTGGTGCTCCACGACAGCGGCCCCTACATCATCTCGAATGCCACCTTCCCCAGTTACTTCCTGAAGGATGAGGCAGCTGTCATCGACGGCCACGCCCGGCTGGACCTCGCCGTCTTTACGAAAATCGCGGCGGCGCTGAACATCACTGCCCGCTATGTGGGCGAGGAGCCTACCAGTCAGGTGACGGGGCTTTACAACCAGATCATGTGCGAGCAGCTGCCCAAAGCGGGTATCGAGTGTGTCGTTGTACCCCGCAAAGAAGCAAACGGCAAGGCCATCAGTGCTTCCACCGTCCGCCAGTGCCTGCAGAGCGGCGACTGGGATACCCTCGAGACGCTGCTGCCCAAGACCAGCCTCGACTATTTCCGCAGCCCGGAGGCAGAGCCGGTGCTGGCACGCATCCGCAATGCGGGCAATGTCGTGCATTACTGAGAAAAACTTCCTCTCTCTTTGTGGTCATGACAACAGAAATAGGACGAAGCATCTGTTATAATAGGCCCATCAAGAAAAGGAGAGTGTGGATATGATACGTAAAATCATTCATATAGACGAAGAAAAATGCAATGGCTGTGGTGCCTGTGTCACTGCCTGCCATGAGGGTGCCATCGGCCTCGTGAACGGAAAGGCCAAGCTTATGCGCGACGACTACTGCGACGGCTTCGGCGACTGCCTGCCCGGCTGCCCCACCGGTGCCATCACCTTCGAGGAGCGGGAGGCCGCTGCCTACGATGAGCAGGCTGTGCTGGAAAACAAACAGAAAAAGGCTGCTGCCGCTGCCGAAAAGCCCGTCTTCCACGGCTGCCCGGGCAGCGCTATGCGCCAGTTTGACCGCCAGCAGGCCGCACCGGCTGCAGCTCCTGCCGCCGCCCAGCCCTCGCAGCTGGCCCAGTGGCCCTGCCAGATCAAGCTCGTGCCGGTGAATGCACCCTATTTTGACGGTGCCAAGCTGCTTATCGCCGCCGACTGCACCGCCTAC
>OLPN01002568.1_pt1 | contig 13866 bp, 16 predicted proteins | sample 1672601 | NCBI WGS metagenome assembly OLPN01 (sample SAMEA3136704, study PRJEB25190) | human gut metagenome | reverse complement strand
GATATTTAGCAGAACTTCGGGACGCACTGTTGCCGGAGCTGATGAGTGGCAAGATAGATATAGGCGACATATAAGCGGCGGAAAGTTCCACCGCTTTTTTAGTGCAGAAAGGACCAAAAATGAAAATATATTACGAAAAAAATACGAAAACAAATAAAAAAATCCGCAAACAATCAAAAAAATACGGATTGACATACAAATTTTCAAAATGGCTATTCATAGGCAAATGGCGATTTAATAATCGTAAATGGTGTGAGTGCCGGCACAAGCGCAGAGCGTTAGAACGTGCGTTGACAAAAAACGGATTTATTTAATTTTTGTTAAGTTTTGTTAAGGTGTTTGCGTACGCACACGCGCGCGTTAATGGTAGGAATTAAAAAACAGCGAAAAATATATTAACAAAGCGAGGTGAGAAACTATGACGAAAAAAGAAAAAATGTTCGTTGACGCATATGTAAATGACATCAAGAGAAATCAGACCGCGGCGGCTATTGCGGCAGGTTACAGTGAAAAAACAGCACCGCAGGCGGCAAGTAGGCTGATGAAGAAAGACGAAATCAAACAGGCTATTGATGAACGTCTAAAAGAACTGCACGAGCAAAACACAGCACAGGCAAACGAAGTTATAGAATTTCTCACGGCGGTAATGCGTGGCGAAAACGTTGACAATATCCCGATATTTGTCGGTGACGGTTTTCAAAAACTGACAGAGGGAAAACCACCTGCCAAAGATAGATTACGTGCGGCGGAAATGTTGGGTAAATACTACGCATTGTTTACAGACAGGACACAGATAGAAAATGACGGACCTGTCGTTATTATTGATGATATAGGGGGTGAAAAAAATGGGGACTAAAATATCTGAAAAAATCGCACCGTCATTTTATCCGGTGCATAGAAAACTACACGATAAAAAATATACGCACTATTGGCTGAAAGGTGGCAGAGGTTCAACAAAATCGTCGTTTATATCCATTGAAATTATAAACGGTATAATGAACAACGCAGACGCAAACGCTGTCGCAATCCGCAAAGTCGGCGTATATCTGAAAGACAGTGTGTATGAACAATTAGTTTGGGCGATAGAGCAGTTGGGCGTATCGCATTTGTGGAAACAGAAATTAAGTCCGTTGGAGTTGGTATACAAACCAACAGGACAGAAAATTTTATTCCGTGGTGCAGATAAACCACAGAAATTAAAATCAACAAAAGTATCAAAGGGATATTTAAAATATATTTGGTACGAAGAAACAGCGGAATTTAACGGCATTGCAGAAATCCGTAATATCAATCAGTCGTTAATGCGTGGCGGTTCTGAATTTGTCGTGTTTTATTCATACAATCCGCCAAAATCACAGCGTAATTGGGTGAATAAACACATATTAGAGGTTGACAAACACAGTTACACACATCATAGTTGCTATTTAGATGTTCCGCCGGAATGGTTAGGCACACAATTCATTGCAGAGGCGGAAAGCCTAAAGGAACGCAACATAGACGCATACAATCACGAGTATTTGGGAGAAGTCACCGGAACAGGTGGCGAAATATTCGCAAATGTGGATATAGTCAGATTGTCTGATGAACACGTTGACACGTTCGACCAAATCCGTGAGGGTATCGACTTCGGATATGCGGCGGACCCGTTTGTGTATGTAAAATGTCACTATGATAAAAAACGAAAAACGCTGTACATATTTGACGAAATTTACAAAGTAGGTATGTCAAATCAATCTGCGGCGGAAAGGATAAAAACGAAGAAGAACACGCAAAATCAAATAATAGCTGATAGCGCAGAACCGAAGAGTATTGCGGAAATGAAACGGTACGGACTGCGCATAACAGGCGCAAAGAAAGGGCCAGATAGCGTAAACTACGGTATCAAATTTTTGCAGTCGTTAGACAAAATCATTATTGATAATATCCGTTGTCCGAAAACGGCAGAGGAATTTTTAAACTATGAATTGGAACCGGACGGAAACGACGGATTTAAAGACGAATTTCCGGACAAAAACAACCATACCATAGACGCCGTGCGTTATGCGTTGGAAAACGATATGAAAAACAAAACTGCAAAGATACGCAGTAGAAAGGAATTATATTAATGCGATTAGACGAAGAATTAATCAAAGACGGTATAACGGTCAAACTGATAGCCGAATTAATCGAAAAACACGAACGTCGTAACGGCAGATATTCAAAATTGATGAACTATTACAGGGGAAATCACGCAATTTGTCACCGAGAGCGAGAGGCGGACGGATTGGCGAATAATAAAATAATGGTGAACCACGCAAAATACATTACAGACATCAGCACAGCATATTTAATCGGCAACCCTGTTAGTTATACACCGTCTGACGGGTACAATATTGACGACATTATAAATGTCTATTTGGAACAGGATATACAGTCGATTGACAAAGAAATCGTGAAGAATGTCAGCATATACGGCAGAGGGTACGAGTTAGTATATTCGGACGGAAATTCACAGCCACGCAGTGTCAAAATAGACCCGCGACAGGCATTTGTCGTATATAACGACGATTGTACGCATTTTCCGTTGTTCGGTGTTTATTATTATAAAACATACGACGTCAATCACGTTGTAACGGGTATTGTCTGCAATATATACACGGATAGCGAAATATGTACATATCAGTCAAAACAGGATAATTGGAACACGCTTGAATTGACATATCAAGCAATACATTTCTTTGGTGGCGTGCCTATGATAGAGTACGTCAATAACGAGGAAAAACAGGGCGATTTTGAGCAACAAATACAGCTGATAGACGGATATAACAAATTGATGTCGGACCGTGTAAACGACAAAGAACAGTTTGTTGACGCTATGCTGTTATTGAAAGGAATTGAAATAGACAGCGAGCAAGCACGAGCATTAAAACGCGAAAAGATTTTACAAACCGATAACGACGAGTACGGCGACGCAAAGTATTTGTCAAAATCACTGTCGGAGGCGGACACAAAGGTACTGCGTGACGACCTAAAAGAAGATATATTCACTACATCAATGGTACCGGATTTGTCAGACGAAAAGTTCGGCAACAACCAAAGCGGTGTGGCGATTAAGTACAAGATTTTGGCGTTCGAGCAGAAAACAAAAGACAAAGAGGGTTACATCACAAAGGGACTGAAAGAACGTTTTAAACTGTATAATCATTTTTTAAACCTAAAAAACAATACGCCGATAGTTCCTGTACACAGGATTGATTTTGTGTTCACACACAATTTGCCTGTAAACAATTACGAAACGTCACAAATGATTACGAACCTAAAAGGTATGGTTAGCACCGAAACACTGATAGCGCAGTTGGATTTCGTAACTGACCCACAGGAAGAGGCGGAATCGGCACGGCAGGAAACAGCAAACGAATTTCAACAGCAACTGAACAACAATAGCGATATTATGTCGGGGGGCGGTTGGTAATGCAGTTTAGCGTTGAGGGGTTGGAAAATGTGCAGGCAATGATTGATGATAAAATCAATAATCTAACCGAAAAACTGTCAGAGGGTATCGCCGAAAGTTGCAAAGTTGTAGAGGCTGACGCAAGAGGTTTGTGTCCTGTTGATACGGGGGAATTACAGAAATCCATAACGTCGGAAGTGTCGGGAACAACCGGCACAGTCGGAACGAACAAAGAATACGCTATGTACGTTGAATTTGGCACATACAAAATGGCGGCACAACCGTATTTAGTTCCGGCGCTGAAATCGAATGAAGAAACCATTGTAGAAATTATCAAAGGCAAAATAGCGGGGTAGCGTATGAAAAGTGAGGAATACTGGAATGATGCCGCCCTAAGGCGAGAAATAGCGGTACAAACGGGAACAAATTATACAGGCGAAGAAATTTTGAAACTGTATGACGAGGCACTGTCGGATATAGATACAGAAATACAGAAAATCAAAATCAATTTTCAAAAGCGTTTCGGCATTGACAACGAAACCGCAGAATATTTCTTGACGCAGGCACAACAGGAAGATAATTTAAAAACACTGATAAAATCGTTGGAATACGCACCCGACGAACAGGCGCGACAAGATATTTTAGCATATATTAGACGTGACGGACTATCTGTCAGAGCCTATGCCGCACGTAAAGAACGTTATGAGGCGGTCAAAGCTGTTATATATGCCCGAATAAAAAAAGTAGCCGTAAAGGAAATAGAGAAACTGTCAGAGCGACTGCAAGCGGTGTACAAAGAAAGCTATTACGGGGTTATAGATGATGCCGCAAAGCAGTTTGATGTTGGTATTAATTTTGCTATATTGAATGAAAATGCGATAAATGCGGCGGTAAGTACAAAATGGCACGGTAAACAGTTTTCACAACGTATATGGGATAATACTGACAGACTGGCAACAACGGCTCAAAATTTGGTTGTAAAATCGTTTATGTCGGGCGAGGCGTGGAGCAAGACGGCGGACAAGCTGGCTACAACGTTCCAAGTTGAGAAATACAATGCCACAAGGTTAATACATACCGAGAGTTCACATATCCACGCAATGGCTGATTTAAAGGCGTATGAGGACATAGGGGCAGAGCAATACAGATATTTAGCAACATTGGACTATAGAACGTGTGAACGGTGTCAACAGTGGGACAATATGGTGTTGCCGCTGTCGGAGGCACGAGAGGGATATAACTATCCTGTATTGCACCCGTTATGTCGTTGTACAACAACTATTGCGGTAGATTTAAAAAATCGTCGAGCAAGGGACCCGCTGACGGGTAAAAATGATATTGTAGACGGTTCAGTCACATATCAAGAATGGTACAACAGCCTGTCAGACGAGCAGAAAGAGGCTTTAAAGCTATCAAAACGTAAAGACAGTAACAAGACATCAGACAAACTGCAACACGCGAAATACGTCAAAGTATTAGGCACAAAAGAAGTGCCGAGAAGTTTTGACAAATGGCAGGAATTGAAGTATAATGACAGTGAGAAATACAACGAATTAAAAAGCCTGTACAGAAGTAAAATAGCTGTTGCAAATAGTGAAAAACGTGGTATAATAGAGATGAAAAGAAAAAAGAACGATAATAAATCAGAAACTATGCCCAAAAAGCAACTTCAAAAAATAATTAAAAGGTTTAAGAAGTTGGGAGGAACTATTCAAATGAGCGAGGAAACGGATAAATATTTGGATAGTAAATTTGCAGAAGCAATTACATATGATGCGCATACAATTTTATTACGTCAAAAACCTAGTCGTGCCAGTGTATTTGAAGAGCTTATACATTCCGCTCAATATGGAACGGGGAAAAATGATGGAAGTTATATTAGTCGATTAAAGTGTGAAATAGAGGCACAAGAGAAATTACTAAGATACCAAAAAGCATACGGACTTACTAAAATTGAGGTCGAACAAACAGAAAAGGCTTTAAATGATTACAAAAATGAATTAAAACTATACTATGAAAAAGGCGGTGTGTGATATGAATATAATAAATTCATTGAAAATTGGACAAAATCTATCGGTACAAATCAATGACAACGGTATAAACTTAAAAAATGGGGGATATGTTGCAGATGAAAACGGAAACCGCTTTAAAATATTATCAGTAGCGATGATAAATAATCATAAACGATTAATTGATAGTAATGCAGAGTTATTGTTGGCGGGAGATGTTAATAATATCGGAAAAAAATTATATACGATATGATTTAATGAAAAAGAGTGTGTAAGAAAAAACTAAATATAAATTAAATATTAAAAGCACGTTTGCAGACGTGCTTTTTTGATATTCAAATTCGCAATTAATTGAGAAAAAAGAAAGGAAGATTTTTATGAGAAAGATATTCGGTAAAATAATTATGACACAGCGAGAGTTAAACCGAGAGTTGGAAAATGCCCGTGTACAGGGTAGACGAGAGGCACAAAGAACATTAAGCAGAGAAAAGCAATGCATTATGATTAACTGCGGATTTTTCCCTGTTACAGATGGTTTTTGGAAGGCAATAGGCACACCCGAAATTATTGGGCACGGTTTTGATTGGGCGTATTTTGAGCCGGAGGGAAAAAGACAAAAATTTATGCCGTTTCACGGTTGGTTATTTGTAGATAAGACAAGTTTTGAAATCCGTCGCGAGGCGGAAAAAGCAAAGAAAATTTTAAGAGGCGAATATTTAAAAATATAATTAATTCATTGAAAGGCGGTGATAGTGTGAGAATAGGCACAACATACACATAGCAGAAAGGAGTAGTGGTCCGAATATCTCCCGACACGGGGTCAAGTGTTGTCCTGAACAAGACATTAAAAGGTTCTATTTTTATACCAAAATTTAAAAGAAAGGATTGATTTAATCAATGGAAGAACCAATTAAAGAGCCAAACAGTGAGCCAAACAGCGAGCCAAACAGCGAGCCAAACGGTGAACCAAAGAGCGAGCCAAACAGCGAGCCAAACGGTGAACCAAAGAACGAGCCTAAAGGCGAACCGTCTGCGGAGCCTGCAAAGACATTTTCGCAAGAAGATATTGACGCGGCCACAAAGAAAGCTGTTGAAGAGGCACAAAAGAAATGGAAAGAAGACGCGGACGAGGCGGCAAGACTGGCAAAGCTGAACAAGGACGACAGAGCAAAGGAAGAAATGCGTATCGAACGTGAAAAGTTTGAAAAGGAAAAATCTGAATTTGCACAAAAGCAGTTAGTTGCCGAAACTGCTAATCAACTGTTAGAACGTGGATTGTCCAAGAATTTTGCCGAGCGTTTGTGCGGTAAGACTGCGGAAGAAACCAAAGCGAACATTGACGCATTTGAAAAGGATTTCAATGCGGCGGTAGAAAAGGCGGTAACAGAAAGAATGAAAGGCAATCCGCCGAAGTTCAACGAGCCGGACAACAAGGGAAATGACCCGTTTTTAGCGGGATTTATCAACTAAACAAAGAAAGGAAGTAAAAAAATATGGCTATTAATTACGCAAGCAAATACGCAAAGGCGATTGACGAAAGATTTTCAAAAGAGTCAATGTCAAATGCCGTTGTAAACCAAAATTTTGATTTTGTCGGTGTTAAAACAGTAAACGTGTATTCTGTACCTACTGCGGCAATGAACGACTACACAAAAGAGGGTTCAAACCGTTACGGAACACCAAAGGAATTAGAGAACACCGTACAGGAACTGACAATGAACCAAGACAGAAGTTTTACGTTCACAATCGACAGAGGAAACTACAACGATACACAAATGATAAACAGTGCAGGTTCAGCCCTACAACGTCAAATCAGAGAGGTTATCGTACCGGAAATTGATACATACAGATTTGCAAAAATCTGCGCAAGTGCAGGACAAACAGCAACAGGAGCAATCACAAAAGAAAATGCGTACAGTGCATTTTTGGACGGTACAAGTTTTCTAATCGAAAAGAACGTACCGGAGGGAAAAGTAGCGATTGTATCAACTGAATTTTTCAAGTTAATCAAGCAAGATGATTCATTCATCAAGCAGGGCGATATTGCACAGAACATTGCAATCAAAGGTCAAGTCGGTATGGTTGACGGTATTCCTATTGTTGTTGCACCGTCAACAAGATTGCCGGCGGGCGTTTTGTTTTTCATCACACACAAAATCGCAACAACATCACCGGTTAAGTTGTCAGAATACAAAATCCACGACAATCCTCCGGGTATTAACGGTTGGCTTGTCGAGGGTAGAGTTTACTACGACGCGTTCGTATTAGACAACAAAAAGAACGCTATTTACGTTCACAAAAAAGCAGAATAAAAGAAAGGGGCGGTACATATGCGTTTGACAAACGGTACTGATACAGTCAATCTGACAAATCAAATTCAAATCCGTGCGTATCTGACGTCGGGGTATTATGTCGCAGACGGTGAACCGACAGCGGACGAACCGGAAGAAACTGCGGAAACGGTGGAAGAAACCAAGAAACCGACGCGCAGAAAGAAAGAGGACTGATACAATGGATAGTTTGAGTACAGCAAAAATGCTGTTAGGAATAAAAGACAACGAGCAAGACGACTTGTTGTCTTTTTTGATTGATGATATGGAAAATCTAATAAATTCATATTGTCACACAGCCGAAGTGCCGACAAAACTACAAAGTCTTGTGCCTCAAATGGCGGCGGAAATGTACCGCCGAAAAGGGTACGGACAAACAGCCGCACCGCAAGTCATAAAGTCTGTTACAGAGGATAAACGTAGCGTATCATTTGAAACGTCGTCCGCGTCAACCGACACCGACGAATTTTTGAAAGAATACGAATCACGTTTAAGACCGTACCGCTGTAAAAGGGGGTTTTTGCCAAGTGACATCAGCAAACGAAAACTATCGGAACATATTTAGCACGTCTAATAACAAAAATAGCGTGTTTAATAACATATTTAGCGTGTTTGATAACACAACGGCAAAAATCGCCGTAAAAGGAAATTATGACGATTACGAAAACACATACGACATCATAGAAAAAAGCACCGTTACAGGCGATTTACAACCGTACAGCGGGGATATGGCGTCAAAAGATTACGGACTGCAAATTGATTGTCAGTATGTGTTTTATTGTCCCCGTAATTCCGATATAACGGTCGGTGCGTATCTGATAACAGATACAAAAACCTACGAAGTCACATATGTAGCTGATTGGAATATGGGATTGCAAGTGATGTTAAAGGGGGTAAAGCTGAATGGTAGACGTAAATAAAATTATCCGCGATATTTTAGTATCTATGAATTTAGAGGACGTCACCGTTTGTTTTTATCACCCGGACGAAAAACAGGAACTGCCCGTTATCAGCTATTATGAAAATACGACAACGACAGGTTTTTGCTATGACAATGCGGAACAGGCACAGAACACAGCTGTATCAATAGACATATGGGCGAATGGCGGCGGTGAATGCAGTCGAATAGCGATACAGGTTGATACGGCTATGCAGGCGGCAGGGTGGTATCGTGAAATGTCGCGAGATATGCCACCCGAAAACGGTGTAAGACACAAAGCAATGAGATTTTCAAAACAAGTATATTTTTAGGAGGATTTAAAAAATGGCAAATACAAATACAGTAGTTAATAAACCGTCGTCAACAATAGGTGTTGACAAATACACATTTTTCAAAGTTGACAAGGACACAGCGACAGAGCTAACCTACGGTGACGGTTATACATTGCCGGGTATGGTTCAAATCACACCAACCGACAGTGGTAACAGTGATACGTTTGACGCTGATAATAACGCGTACGAAGTCAGCACATATATTGAAAAACCGGGACACGACATTGAAAATGCAGACATTCCGCCGGAGGTTGACGCTATGTGGCGTGGTTTGAAAATGGACGAGGTCGGCGGTGTTGCCGTCGATAACAAGACAGAGGCACCGTATTTTGGTGTAGCGTGGAGAACACTACACAATGACGGTTCGTACAGATATTTCAGAACCTACAAGGGTAAATACAGTTTTGCGTCTAACGTTGGCGGTAAAACAAAGCCGTCAAGCGGAAGTATAGACCACCAAACAGCAAAGGCTACATTTACAACGGTTGCAACTGACCATGACGGTGCGTTATATTACGTTATTGATGATACTAAATTGACGGCAGAGGGCAAGGCTGAAATCGCTACAAAGTGGTTTGAGGATATGAAGTATAAGCCAACGGCAGAACAGTTAAAAAAGGAACAATCACAGACAGTATAATTACGACATAAAATCATTAAAAGAGGGGACACTAATTAGTTTTAGTGTCCCTAAATTTGTATTAAGAAAGGGAATATATTATGCAAAAAGTTTTATCGTTTACAGAGGGAAAGAAAAAGTACGTATCAAAGCCGTTCGATTTCGAGGCTATGTGTTTAATACAGGAAATTCACGTTACAAGGGAAACGGACAGTATCGGCAGACTATGTGGTGGAGCAGTAGACCACCTATTTGAGGGAACAGAGGCAACACAAGATGTGTTAGACAGAAATCCTGCCGAAAAAATGCAAATGTGTAAGCAAGCGTGGATATGGTATATTGAGAATATGACAAGAAAAAACGTCGAAAGTCCGCAAGAACCGGAAACAGTGACAGCGGACAAGAAAACAGAGAAAAACTAAGAGATATTTACGCTGTTATGTTTAAAGCACATCATTTAATGCCCGACGTAGTAGGCAGGCAAGACCCGACAGTGTTATTTGAAATGTTGGACGCATTGAGTGAAGAAAACAATAACAGCGGCGAAAATACAACGCAAAATAACAGAACAGTAGCCGACAGCCCGTATTTGCGGGCTGTTTTTGGTTAATTAGGGGGGTGTTTTAATGGCAGATATAGGCGAAATTACAGTGCGAATAACGGGTGACGCATCGGATTTGGCGGCTACATTAGGCAGTGCCAAAAATCAACTTGCGGATTTTGCGAATATACAGGCGAGTAGCGGTACAGCCGGAACAAAAAGTTTAGAAAAATACAATAATCAGCTAAAGACGACTGAAAGCACTATAGCAAAAAGCCGTAAAACACTGCAAGAAACTAAAAAAGCATATGAGGATAACGTTAAATCTGTAGACAAAAATGTAAATGCGTTGAAAATGCAGAAGTCAAGCATTGAAAATATGATTTCTGCGAAAAAAAATGAGATAAACACATTAGAAAACGCAAATAAAATTGTCAACAAGGGTAGTACGGCCTATATGGACAATCAACGCGCTATACAGTGGACTACTACTGAATTGAACGCATTGGAAAAGCAACATAAAAAAGTAAGTTCGGCTATCCAAGAGCAACAGAATAATTTAACTAACAGTAAAAAGGCGTACGAGGACGCACAAACAGCAGTCAGCCAAGCTACAAAACAGTATGAAGAATACGAAAAGGGAGTAAAAGCTGCCGAAAAAGTCGCAAATGCCGAGAGGTGGCAACAGACTGGAAAGGGTTTAAAAGAAGTCGGCGAAAGTATTGATACAATCACAAAACCGATACAGTATGCCGCAACGGCGGCGTTGGGGTTAGGTTCTGCGTCAGCTATAGCGGCAGTCCAATTTGAGGACAATTTCGCGAATGTTAAGAAAACCGTTGACGGCACGCCTGAACAATTAGAGGACATTCGTCAAAAGATAATACAGATGTCCACGACAGGTGTCAACGGACATTCGGCCATTCCACAGACAACGGCAGAATTAAACGAACTTGCGGCGGCAGGCGGTCAGTTAGGTATTACAACCGATAATATCGTTGATTTTACCGAGGTAATGGCGCAAATGGGTTCAGCCACAAACCTTGTCGGCGAAGAAGGTGCCGCTACACTTGCACGATTCCAAAACGTTATGGGTGTCGGACAGAATGAAATCCGTAATATCGGTAGTGCAATCGTTGATTTGGGTAACCATAGTGCTACAACTGAATCTGAAATTGCGTCAATGGCATTGCGTATGGGTAAATACGGATCATCTGTACGAATGTCAGCGGCGGACGTGTTGGGTTATTCGGCGGCACTATCATCATTAGGCATTGAGGCACAAATGGGCGGTAGTGCGATAGGCAGAACATGGCTATCTATCGAAAAAGCGGTTGCAAACGGCGGTGAAGGTTTAAAGGCATTTGCAAAGTACAGCGGTAAAAGTGCGAAAGAGTTTAAAGAGCAGTGGAATACTGACAGTTCCGGTGCATTTAACGGACTGCTGAAAGGATTGCAGTCTGCCGAGAACCTAACATTAGCATTGGACGATTTGGGTATAAACAATACGCAGGATATTCAAGCAATGATGGCATTAGTCAACGGTTATGATTTAGTAACCGAGAGTGTCAATCGTTCAAACACCGCATACAAAGAAAATACGGCATTGCAAGAAGAATTTGACGCCAAGGCTGAAACAACAGCGAGTAAATTGTCTGTTGCAAAGAATAACGTTGTTGAAATTGCACGTTCATTCGGTGATTTAATGTTGCCGACTATTGTTGATGTATCAAACGGCGTGTCGCAGTACACACAAAAAATTGCGTCAATGGACGACGCACAAAAGAAAAACATAATTACCGCCGGAGCGACTGTCGTTGCAATGGGGGCGATAACAAAAGGTTCGACAGGACTAATCAAATGGGCGGGTAACACCGTTGAGGCAGTAGGCAACATCAAAAAGGCATTTTCAGCAGGCGGAGCATTGGCAAAGTATGCACCAACGTTGGCGAGCATCGGTGCGGCGGCAGGACCGGCGGTGCTGAGTTTAGGTGCAATGGCAACAGCTACGGTTGTATTGTATAAGGCGGCACGCAAATATGAGGAATACAGCAAGGATTGGTCACGTGGCGGTGATGAATTATCTAATAAAACAAAAAGCTATGCAGATGCCGCACGTGATTTAAACAGTCTACAATGGGAGTTACGAAACCTACAACAAGTAGTTAATAATCCGGACACTGATGAAACAACACTACAACAGTCCAAACAACGAATTGAGGAAATCAAGAATTTGTTGGCCGAGAAGTACAATATGGACATCAGTGTAAATGACGCTGAACTTGATGAGGCAATCGAAAAAATGAAACGTGTCAATTATCTTGAGGCGAAGCAGAATATTCCGGATTTAACCGATTACGGCAACAACAAAAAAGATGATTACGAAGACGCTAAATCAAGCAGAGAACTGTATAATGAAAATGTTGAGGGAATAAAAAAACAGCAACAAGCAACAGCGGATTACAGAAGTGAACTATTAATGCTAAAAGACGCATATGACAAAGGCAGTGTTTCGCAAGAAGAATTTAATAACAAATTCAATGAACTGTCCGAAGCAACAGGCAATCCGAATTTTAAAAATTCTCCGATAGAAGCATTGTTAAACAGTACTGCAATAGAGGATTGGTCGAAAGAACTTGAAAAAAATCTAACAAACAACAACACGTTGATTTCTGAAAATGAAGCTACTATGGCTGAATATGAAAAGACAATGCGTGAGTTGGCAAATGCGGGTTTGTTGGAAATGGAGTTTGGTGACACCGAGCAAGGGTTAGAGCATATCACTACTGCGGTTAAAAATGCTGATTTGTCAATGAGTGATTGGGCGACAACGGCGGCTCTCGTTCAAACGGGACAAAGTAGTCTTGATGATGTATGGCAAGCCGGAGGGGACACGCTGAATAATTTCATATCAAATTATACTGCGGATATGCAAAAATTCGGTGCGTCATCAAATGAGATAGCCACAAAAGCCGCATTACTGCAAAACGGTTTTAGGTCAATCCAAGAAGCGTCGGAAGCGGGAGCATTGGACGTAGTCACAAAGCAAGCAAATGATTTGGCACACAGTATGGGACTAATTCCCGAAAATAAGAATATTGCTATTAACGCAAGCGGTGATATATCCATAATTGAAGATGTACAGCGGGCGGTTGATGTTGTAAATGGCGTAGGTGATGTAAATTTACAAGTCAGCGCCGAGGGGGATATATCTGTATTAGATACGGCTGATGAAAAATTAAAAGAACTTGTCAAAAATAACGAAGTTCAGATTAAATTTAATATTGATACAGGCGGTTTTGATATTAATGATTTGAATGGTAATAAGTTGGGTGAAATCACTGCAACGGGTAAAGTTATATGGACTAACGACAGCACAGAACCCGACAACTATACGGCACCACCCAAAGAGGGCAATGTTACATTTAAGAAGAATAGTGCAGAACCTGACGGCTATCAACCCGAAGACAAATTTGCGACAGTCCATTATACTGTTTCTGTTGAGGGTTCGTCTATAGAGGGACTAAGCGATAAAAGTGCTCCTGCGGCACGTTTTGGCAGTACGGGAACGTTCGTCAAAAAGAAAGTCGCAAAAGGTACTCAAAATTTTGAGGGCGGATTGGCAATGGTTAATGATGAAAAGGGTATATCTGACCCACGAGAAT
>OLPN01002567.1_pt1 | contig 13869 bp, 10 predicted proteins | sample 1672601 | NCBI WGS metagenome assembly OLPN01 (sample SAMEA3136704, study PRJEB25190) | human gut metagenome | reverse complement strand
ATATATCGGCTGCCTTTAAAAATAATTTGTTCTGCATAATCAGTACCTCCTGTGTTTTGAATATTTATCTCTTCATATACTCTGTACTGGCAGATACAAAATCGGACATCATTTTCCGAAATTTATCAAATTTTCTTGTTTTTTAATTCTCCATCAGTGTGATTACTGTGTCATGGAGTTTAAGCTCATCGAAAATAAAGAACCTTTCTGTGGTATCTGTTTTCTAAATGCAGGCAACAAAAAAACAGTCTGCCTTGACGAAAATCACTTCAATCAAAACAAACTGTTCTTCATATTTACTCTAATTTTATTTTATGAGAATAACTGATTTCACGAAATTTGCAGGTGAATCTGGAATATAAACAAGAGAAAAAAATAATTTTTAAACTCCATTTGCACTCCATTTGGTCTTTTCGACATCCCGCAAAGCCTTTATTTATGGGCTTTTCCGCGATTTTTCAAGCTACTCAAGCTCGATTTCAGAAACTATATACTGTGTCTAACCAAGTTTTATGTTACTATATTTTGTATAATCATTCTTGATATTCTATGTATTCTTCATTATTTTATGATTTTTTGCAAGCATTTTGCAACCACCACAAGTTTCGTCATTCTCAAAATGCCATTGTTTACAATTTATAAAAATATCTTTTAGCATCTGCCATTGTATTTACCATAAAATCTTCATCATTCAGTGCCGATGTAATAAGACTCTTAGTACATGGAATATGCAATGTAGCTACAGAAGACATATTATCACGAAAAGCCGGCAACTTATCCCACAAATCTTTAATCTGCTTCTTGAAATTTCCATTACTATCAACTATATCTGACTTCTTGTCGTAATCTGGATAAATTACAATTACCGGTAAACCTTTTGTACTTATTCCGTAATTCATTTCCTCCCTCAATGCACGACTATTGGCAGTAATGGAACTTAAAAATAAAATAATGTTCTTAGAATTGTCAAGTCTTGTATGAAGTCTAGGCTTAAGAGTCTTTTCCCAATCACTACCATCTCGCACATTATATGTCTTATCATGTGCATCATTAAAGGGAAAACTATTATCCTCTCCTCTCCACATTCTTAGCATATTGTAGTAAACAAAATCATGTGTTGAATTTGCCCCTAAATTACTTTCACTAAATGGTTCCGAAACATAAAACGCACTATAATTTGCATTTCGATATGACATATTAAATTCCTCCTTTACTATATGTCTAATGTTACTTTATCTTTATCTCCTTTATATATAACAACATCAACTTCTCCATGTATTTTATCTCCATACAATTGAAATAACGATGTTATTACTCTCAGTGAATCATTATGTGACAATCCTGCTCTCGAAAGGTTTGTTCCCATCAATGGAATTACCAATCTATGCCCTTGACCATGTTGATCGTAAAAATTAAGAAGTGATTTTATGCACATTTCTAAATCATCGACAGAAGTATGAGCGATATTATCTTTATCGTATTCCGAAATTGCAAGTAACAAAAAGGTACTATTGTTATTTCCCCTAATCATCGCCACTGTGCCTAACTCATATACTTCTCTTTTCCCACGTTCCTTATCTTCGTCAGCAATAATACTTTTGGGCACTAAATTTTGCATTTCCAAGCAATTATGTATCTTGTTGTCTATTTCTTCTATAGTAAATCCCTTATTAACCATTGTTTTTATCCATCTTCCATGTAGCGAATTAGGTGATACCAATGGCTTTGAACATGTTGATATATCTTCATCTACAATAGTGTCAAAACATGAATTAACCGGAATTACAAATAACTTTTCTTCCTTGTTCCTTTTGTCAAACCCATCTTTCATAATATCAGAATAACATACTTTTATTTTCCCAGATGGACTTTCCCAAATTGTCTTTGTTCTCTTAAAAATACACGTCCATAGAATTGCAAGTATGAGCGCAAGCACACATAATAATATTATTATCACACATTTATATTGTGTTGACGTAATGCGTATATCATCCCAAGTCCAAAACAAAAAGAAAAGCGATAATATACTTGCAAATGTACCAATATACTTAATCCACGTTTTACCTATGAACTCCAAATTTTGTTTTATCACATTTACTTTGTTCATAATATAACTTTTGTACTCTCCTTATACTACTCTATTTGTTCATTAATCTTCTCAATCCACCCACTATCATCACTCTCAAACAGCTTTATGAACTTTCCAAAATTACTGCTACCAGTAACAGAATCATCCGAATCCAAATCTTTCACTCGTCGACTCATATCTTTGTAATTCTCTACAGTAACATACTTCATAACCTCATTGATCTGGTCTGCCCTTCCTTTGTAATTCTCTACTCCGGTATATTTCTTTATCAAAGGAACATTCACCGGTTTTGCAGGAGATTTCAAATTTTCGTCGGTCCAATGCTTGGATATTATCTGCATCGTACAGGGATTACCAAACATAATCACTTCATCTGCAGCATTATCCACACCATGAAACACATTAATCTTACGCTTAATGTCCTCATACTGCTCATGAGGTTTCTTTTCAGTATCACAGAACACAAGCACCAGTTCGTCTGCTCCATTTTGATACCTATCCTGATATCTCGCCGGGATATTTCCATTGCCACCGGCATTAACTAGTGAAACTTCATATTGCTCGTTCCACACATTCAAATCTTTCAAGCGCTTAAGATACTCATATTCTTCATTACCTTCACAGATAATGCAAATTTTATGCTTATCAAAGAACTTAGGGAGCTTATTTGGCATCGGCATCATCCCCCTTTACATCACCTTTAATACTAAGCAAGGAATTGATTAGTTCTGGATCAGGCAATGCTCCAAGAGCACCTTTCCGATATTTTTCCATAACATCTGTCGTATCTCGTACGCCCTGCTGTGCTGTAAAATCTGCAAGTGAATATACATACACACCTTCTTCATCCTTATGAACAAACCAAATCTGCTCCTTTCGGAACATTCTCTTGCAATCCATAAGATTTATATCATGTACTGTAAATATCATCTGTGCACTTGTATTTAATTCATTATTAAACATCGCAACAATCGCCCTGGTAAGCTTAAAATGAATACTGCTATCCAACTCATCCACGACTAAAATCCTGCCTTGTTCAAGTGCTTCAATTACATAGCTGGCAATAGCTGCAATCTTCTTTGTTCCTGTGGAGTCAAACATCATACTTGGCACATGGACTCCCTTATAAGTAGAAACCAATCTGATTTGATCCATAATGTTCTCTGGAATATCAAGCACTTTCTCATCTGGCTTTTCGTCACCTTCACCAGTTTTCAGCTGTATCTTATCCATATCCACATATTCAAAATTATCCATATATAAGTCAGCATTTTTTATGAACTCAACAACCTTTTGCTGTAACTGATTCTTATTCTTCATAAGTTCAATCGTGTGCTGCATAGGTATGTTATTCATATTGATGATATCAATTTTTTCTGCAAATCCGACAAGAATCTGCTTCATCTCATTGATATGTTCGAATTTACTTGTATCTACCACATAGCATAGCAAATTATTCTTCGATACAACTGAAATCATATTCTGAACAGATTCATCAATACACTCATATATTTCACTAACAGTATCTTTTTTTAACCAACAAACTTCCTTTTCGTTGTTGTACTGATCTTTAAATATCTCCAAAAATGACTCATATATATATTCTTCTTTTTCTGCATCATACTTAAAATCATAAGAAAACTTTCTTCCAGATGCCATAAATGTAACACCTAACTCGCATACATCACTATCAGTAAATATATTTGGCATTAGTCCATTCTTCTTATTTAAAAGTACATTTCTTATTGCCCTAATGCACTTGATTAGACATGTTTTACCAGCATTGTTTGGTCCATATATTCCTACCGTTTTAAGGACATTAAAATTATTCTCTTTGTGAACATTTGCTTCAAATTTTTTATTTCGCATATCTGCTTTCATCGAAAATGTAATGTCATCCTCAAATGCATAACAGTTTTTTGCTCTTATCTCTATAATCATGGCTCATTCCTCCAAGTCACTTTTCTTCTTTACTTATCATTATTATATCATTAATTATTTTTTATGCAACTTTTTTTCACAAAAAATATAATTTAGAGATTAATTAAACTTAACATAGCAAAAAGGACAGCCTCCCAGCAGCCCTCTACATCACACATACTCTCAAAAAATCTAATTTTCAAAAAACTGCAAGCATTTTGCAAGCACAAAAAACGGGAAGCCGCATAAATACTGGCTTCCCGCTGTTTTTACCTTACTCAAACTCAATGTGAGCATCTATATATTGTGTTCATATATTCTTTCTGTTGGTATATCTGGTATATATTTCCCAGCTATTCCACCTATTTTGAAAGTTTTTGGAACTTTTGGTAGACATTTTAGAGACATTTTTCTCCCCTTTTTTCGCAACTTCACCTACATTCCTTGCATTTGTTTCTCTCATAACATAATAGAAAATCCACCTTCTCCTGGCAAGTGCAGAAGGACTTTTCTGCGTTACTTTGATTATATTTCTTCATTTTGCCTATAGCAATTTTCCTATGTAATATATAAAACACAATAAAAATTGTTATTTCAAAAATCTTACAGTTCATTTCCATACATCTTCAAAAATATTCCGAAGATAATCAGGTCTCTCCCGCCACAATCCAGTAGAATAATCAAAGAGCATTTTATAAGCTGAAGAGACTGAAAATTCAAAAAATACTTTCTTAAACGGAATTCCCTTTTCGTTACTATAATCCAAAAGCATCTTTCTCATAACAATGACAGCACACGCCTCACGTTGCTGATCACTTAATTCAAATACATCTAAAGTCATATCTGGATTCCTCTATTTCTTAGAAAATCTTCAACATCATGTAGTGCACTGTCGTAGCTGCTCAAGTGAAGAATGTTATAACATTTAGAAATATAATCAAATACATTATTATCTTGAAATATTTTGGTACATTCTTCAGGAGATTTTTCCCACCTGGTCTGGGCCATTCGAAATATCTAGCATTGCATATCAGCAATATCAATATCTTGTTCTTTCATAGATTCCTAACTCCCCCTTGGGCATATTTCTTATATGGTATAAGTATATCTTTAAAAAAGCGCATAGCAATCCCCTCGCTTGAAAGACTACTTCTTGAAAATGCATTTATATTTTCATATTTGTTTATACCCTAACACATTCCATACAAATAAATCTATGTTCGAAATTTATAACTTAACTTTAATATATTCTCTCCCAGTGAATATAATTCTTTTCTAAAATACTCCACATCAATCTTTATATTTTTACTATTATCAATTATATTATATTGACCCATTTTATATAATGAAGGAAATATTGGTCCATTTACAGAATTTCTTATTCTCAATAAATAAACATATGTTTCCGTATCAATAATATCTCTATATTCAAGAATTTGTCCTGTTGATTGTAAAATCACATTTTTAAATTCAAATTCCATAAATTTAAAATATCCCATATTTTCTTCTATACGTTTTAAACCATCTACCCTTAATAGTTGAACTTCTCTTTTAACAAAATCATCTTTCACATATAAATCAATATTCCTAATAACTTCCTCTATTTTTTTCATCATTAATTGCATTGGATCAAAATTTGAGCTTTGGGATGGATTAACCATTTCAGGACTACATTTACATATAAGATATAAATATCGATTCATCATCTCAGAAATGTAAATGTTTATTTCATTATATAATTCTCTTTTTAATAATTGCTCCTTTTCTATTAACAATCTTTCTTCTTTTTTTCTATCCGCAATAATAATCTCTTTAACTTCGTTAATTGCTCCATCTAAATTTTCAAAATCCTGATGTTGCCGTTTAATAATTTCGTATACCTCAATCGTTGTTTTAGTTTGTTGAATATATTGTTCTGCCACCAACTCTGAAATTCTTTGAGTATTATCGTTATCTGAAATAAAACAATGTTTAACAGCTTTAGAAATATTTTCTATAATTTTCTTTTTTTCAAGTGCAATATTTATTTTTTCATCATCTATAGCATAGATAAAATTCCAATCTAAAAAAAATTCGACATCTGCATATTCTGCTTTAAATGCATCATTTTCAGCTATCTTTTGCATACAATGTCCTAATATTTTTTGATTTTTGTTTTGATTAATCAAATTTTCAATTTCTGCCTTCGACTTGCCTACAATTATATCAAGAATTTCATCCACTATTTTATCAAAAACAAGATCCCTTATCTTCTCCATTTTTATCTTCCACCTCCGCCCCTCTAAAAATGTACTAATACATTACCTCTATCCCCAAAAAGTTATTCTTCAATATCTTCAGGAATAATTATTGTTAATGTTTCTCTCGTAAACACACCTGTTTTATTTATTCGAACAGATTGGTTTCTAATTGATTTTTCATACAAGTTACGCGCATACCGACCATTTCCAAAGTACGGCCTTGTCTTAGCTTCAAAAAAGAGTCTATAAAGCTTTTCTTCAGATCCCTCTCCAAGAATATAATTGTTATCTTCATACATCTGTTCTATTATGTTAACCAATTCTTCTGAAGAATAATCTGGAAACTCAATATTAACAGGAAATCTTGATAGCAAACCTGAATTCATTTCAAAAAATCTATGCATTTCTTTCGTATATCCAGCCAATATTACAACAAGGTCATCACGATAATCTTCCATATATTTTACAATAGTATCAATAGCTTCCTGACCGTAATCATTCTCATTACAATTTGCTAACGAATATGCCTCATCAATAAACAACACACCGCCTCGCGCCTGATCCAGTATTTCTATCGTTTTTTCTGCTGTTTGTCCTACATAACCAGCAACCAATGACGAGCGATCTGTTTCAATAAGCTTATCAGATGACAATATTTCCATTTCGAATAAAATTTTAGCAACCAGCCTCGCGATTGTTGTTTTTCCCGTTCCTGGATTACCTGTAAAAACCATATGCATTGTTTGTGGATCACAACTAGTCAACCCCAATTTTTCTCGTGCCTTATTAACTTTAAGTAACGAATAAATACTTCTTATATGATTCTTTACTTCATACAAACCGATAATTTTTGAGAATTCATTTTCTAAATCAAAGTTTAAATTTCCCTTTTCTTCTAATTCCAAATCCTGCTTTGTTAATATATACATTTCTTCTTTGCATACATTTGAACTTCCTTTAGCAAAAATACGTTGAGAATGTCTAAATATTGCCTTTTCAACAATATTTCTTACAAGCCTTCCATTTCCTTCTGATGTACTATTATTCAAATTCTGTTTCCGTTCAAATTTTAATCGTAATGCCTCCATACAATCATCTGAAATAGAATATTTTTTTTCCTGAGACATCTGTTTTGCTATTTCTAATAACTCTGTTGCCGAATAATCCGGAAAGAACACATTGTAATTGAATCTTGATTTTAAACCTAAATTACTTTTAAGAAAAACTTCCATTTTCTTTGGATATCCCGCCAGAATAACCACCATATCACTTCTTGCATCTTCCATTCCCTTTACAAGTGTATCAATTGCCTCTATTCCAAAAGTGTCTTCTGGGTTTTGAACAAGTGAATATGCTTCATCAATAAATAATATACCTCCTTTCGCTTTCTCAATTACTTCTTTTGTTTTTATTGATGTCTGGCCCACATATCCTGCAACTAAATCAGATCTAGACACTTCTACTAATTGTCCTGTTGAAAGAACTCCTAATCCCTTCATATATTTGGCAATAATTCTGGCAATCGTAGTTTTTCCTGTCCCTGGGTTTCCTGTAAAAATCATATGATATGAAATATCCGTATTTATTACATTACTTTTTTCAAATCTAATATGATTTTTCAAACTAGTAATAAATTCTTTTACTTCAGACAGACCAATTATACTCTTTAATTCTTTATCTGCCTCTTCAATATCTAACTCATGAGTAATATTTTGCATTTCAAAATCTTCTGGCATAAGTGTATATAATTCTTGGTTTGAAAGTTCTCTTTTAACAGTAGCTAATGAAGCTGAATGATTAATAATTGCTCTTTCAACAGTATTTCGAACCATTCTTCCATTTCCGCTATCCTTTTTATTTGTCCTTTGAATCACTGTGTAATACTGCTGCAAAGGTTTAATACACTCTTGAGAAATCGAATATTTCTTTTTTTCTGCCAATCTTAATGTAATTTCGACCATTTCCTCTGGGGAATAGTCTGGAAACTCAACTTGATAATTAAATCTGGATTTCAACCCAGAATTCACATTTAAAAATTCTTGTATCTCCTTTGTATACCCTGCAAATATTACAACTAAATCATCCCTATAATCTTCCATATATTTGACGAGAGTATCAACAGCCTCCATACCAAAAAAATCTTCTTTACTACGTACTAATGAATATGCTTCATCAACAAATAACACTCCACCTTTTGCTGTTTTAATAACTGCTGCTGTTTTAATTGCCGTTTGTCCCATATATTGTGCAACAAGATCAGCTCTTGATACTTCTACTAAATGCCCACTTGACAAACATCCCAATGCCCTCAAATACTTTGCCACAATTCTAGCAATCGTAGTTTTACCTGTTCCAGGGTTTCCTGTAAAAATCATATGCAAAGACATATTTGATGAATCAATTTTATTTCTTTTATTAAATTCAATATGTTCTCGCAGTTTCCACACAAATTGCTTTACAGTATATAGCCCAATGATTTGATTCAATTCTGCATCTAGTTTTTCTAATTCTGCCGAAGAATCCCCTTCTTTCAATTCAACCAGTTTTATTTCATTCCCCCAGACAACTGAATCCACAATTTGTATATTTATAGCATCCCCTCTGATATAATCTCCTTTTAAATAATGTTCTACAACTGGTGAATAAATTTTATTACGAATAAATTCATTAATATCATGCACACCATGATCTAATATTATAGATTCAACTATTTGCGCAGATAAATCCGAAATATTTACTGATATATCTTCTCGTTTTTTCAAATCTTGAACACAGTCTTCCAAAAATGCCTCTGTTATCGTACAATATGCCTCTTTAGAAAGTGTCTTAGTTTTAGTTATATCAGTAATTGTATCTACGAATTGCCGTGGAAAAATATTATACATACACTCTTGTGATTTATTAGAAACCAAAACAATATATTTATTGTTTGCATTTATGCAATCACTCGTTCCCATTTCATAAGAGCCTGTAGCTTCAACAAGTTTTCCACTTTTCCATGCAAATCTTTTATCAATTTTTATTCTTCCATTTATCCCCAAATTAGATATGTAACTTAAGGCTTGAGAACATGCTTGATCAAAATTATCAATTAAAATTATGGATGATTTTCCATAAAAAGCTTTATATAAATCTGGAAGAAGCAATTTTTCTACTGTTTCACTATTATCGTATTGTGAAAAATCCAGTCTATATATTGAAGATTCTTTTATTAATTTCTTGATTGTCATCAGTTTTGCTATTACTCTGATAGCATATTTTCTTCCCGATCCCTCCGGTCCAAAAACAAAAATCATATTTCGAAATGATTTTTCTGTACTTTGTAAATATGGCCTATGAAATCCTAAGCACAATGATTTTAAATATTCTGGCTGATCTATGATATATTCGTTTGCTTCTCTTTCAATATAGCAAAAGATATCATCAATATTTTCCTTTATTTCTGATTTTCTTTTACTTTTTTTTAATTTTCCATCTTTGATATTGTCATCAATAATTTTATTTCTACCTTTTATCTTATTTACAGTTGCTTCTGCAATTTTAGCTCCATAAAAGAACTCCATAAGAGACATTCAAATTCACATCCTTCCGATTTTAGTTAATTATACTCTGACCTGAAAGTTCCTTCAATAATATTTATATTAATTTCACTATAAATGATCCGAATTTGCAGGATATTATAGTAAAAATATAGAAACCATGGTATAATACCTCTTTAACAAATATAGAAAAGGATGATCAAAATGAGTCAATTTCAAACCCAAAGTCAATGGGAAAATGATCAAAAGCAAGATATCTTTTGGAAAGATGATTCTTCTTTTCAAATTAATCCTAAAAATAAGAAGAATCCCCATCTAATTTATTTAATAATTGGATTTGTATTTTTTATTGCCCTCACCATTATATTTTCCATATATAATTTTGCCCGTCCAATTGAAGGTACATGGATTAGGCAAGCTGATGATAATTATGGTGCTGAAGGAATGACTATTGAAGTAATTAAAAGCGGTTCTTTCTATGAAGGCAAAGTTACATCTGATTCCAATGATTCCTCCAAGTTCAAAAAAGGACAAATCAAATGGTTTCAACTCAAAAAAGTAGGATTTGGTCTTTATGAATGCTATGATTTATGCCAAGATGACGAAAACAATACTTTTAGCTACGATGATACTATTAGCACACTTACCGTTATGTCTGGTGGAAAGTCACTAACTATTGACTCTCCAAAACATTCTGCCGGTGCACATCAAATATGGATAAAGCAAAAATAGGAGGTGCTATATGAAACGATTTAGATCTTTGGAAGAACAAGAACACAATATAAAATCGGAAGAAGCCTCTCTTTCCTCAAAGAAAAAAAATATACCTTTTTTACCAATTATTATTTCCATTGTCGCTTTAATTATTGTAATTGTGCTTTGTATAAGACTATTTAGTCCCTCAAAAAGCAATTCTGAATCAACTTCTGCCAAGGCATATGAAATTGAAGTAGATGGTAAAAAATATTCTGCGAATACTATTGAAGAACTAAATGAAATGGTTGGTTTTGATGTTACATATCTTTTTAATAACCCAAAAGAAAAAAGTACTAAAGTTGAAGCGAAATTATATGAAAACGGTGAACTTGCAAATATCGAAACTGAATATGGCACATACAAATTCGGTGTAACTGATGCCGTACTTCTTAAACGTGCCCCTACCCAAGGTGGCGAAACTATGTATCAAATCACTTACGTTGTTGAAAATGTGAATTTTGATTCCGGAGACGGATCTGGCGTTTCCTTATTTCCTGAAAATTTAACAGTAACTGATTCAGATGGAAATGAATGCAGTACCTTTAATAGTTACTTCAATGATGAAATGGTAAATGCATATGACTCGACTGCACCAGGCAAAAGAACAGAAAAAAAGGTGATTTATAAAACCAATAACCAAAATTGTACATATCTTGATGTATATTTCGATTCAAGAGGTGTTACATGTAAAATAAACATTACTAATTTGGATGAATTTTGTAACGAAAATAAAATACAACAGGTAGATATTGGTACCGCTTTTACTGTCAGCAATACATTTGGAAAAGTAATACTTACTGTAGATGACGCAAGAATTGACAATAGTTTTCTTTCTACACCATCTTCTGATTCAGACATTTTTATTGTTGATTTAGATATAGATAATGTCAACTATGACGCATATGGTTCTGGTTCAGGCATTAATGGTTGTTTTGCACTATCCGAGATGATTGATGTTAAAGACAATAATAATTATACTGTAAGTCTTGCAAATCGTTTTTCAAACTCCGCCGATGGTAAATATGCCTTTTATGGATCCATAAAACCTGGTGCAAAAGGTCGTCTTGCTTTGCCTTATGAAATTGACAAAAATACGAAATATATTACTCTTGATTTTGGAAATGGAACAACTTTAAAAATTGAACTTTAATTACGGTTATCTATTTTATACGGTACTGTTAAATATTACAGTGCGGCAGAACCGCCAGTCCGGTCGCCCTAGAACCACTATGATTTTGCTTGATTATTATTTATTTGACAGGACAGTGCTTGTCAAGGCCGAGGCCACTTTAGCGTGACGTTAGCAACCTTTATAAGGGCAGTTCTAATAGATACTATTATCAGACAAAATCAGAAAATTCGACTGACTCTCATCTATCTTGTATTCATCTTATGTTTATATATTACTGAATGGAGGAGCACATGAAAACAAAGAAAATATTTATTTTACCTACAATACTTATCCTAATCCTTTGCATTAGTACAGTTCCTGTCAGAGCGGCCACTCTCGGAAAAGTAACTGGAATCAAGGTTAAACAGCTGTACGAGGAAAAAGCAAAACTCACCTGGAGTCCTAAAACATGGGCCAAAGGATATGAAGTGTATCAAAAATCTGGTTCAGGAAAGTATAAAAAAATCAAATCTACTGGAAAAACAACCCTTACCATTAATAATCTTAATGCCGGACAAACTTACTATTTTCGTGTCAGAGCATTTAAGAAATCTTCCGGTAAAAAAGTTTATGGAAAATATTCTTCTTCCGTTAAAATTATCATGAAAAAAAATACTGAAGCAGAAACTAAGATCTTTACTGTTTCTCCGAAATCAAACCCATACCAGAATAAATATGTTGGATCATACGGGTTTACAGAACAGACTCGCTCTTATTACGTTCTCCGCTCTTATCTGGAATATTTTGCTAACATAGGCGGTGGAGAACTGCATTTACAAAAAGGCACGTATAATCTGCTGTACTGTCTGTATATTCCGTCTAACACAACAATCGTATTTGAAGATGGGGTTACCATCAGAAGAATGGACAAATCAACTCTCTTTACACTTTGCAGTTACAACGATCTGCATACTGGAAAAAAATTCTACGGATATAGCGGTGTACACGATGTTAAGCTGATTGGAAAGGGAAATGTTGTTTTTGATAAAGAATACGGCGGAAATGCAGCCATTCTTATGGGACACACCAAAAATATCCTGATAGAAGGTATTACCTTTGCACATATGTCTGATACTTCGTCACATTTTATTGAAATGGACGCGTCTTATAATGTAGAGATCCGCAATTGTATATTCCGGGATTCTTCATCATCAGGCAAAAAGGAAGCAATCAATCTAGATGTTCCAGATGCTGCAACTGGAGGATTTACCTGGGAAGGAAGCAGCATGGATAAAACTGCAGATGATACTATTTATATCCACAACAATGTATTTAAAAATCTTACTGCTGGAATAGGAACACACATGTACACTCCCGGACATCCGCATAAAAATATCCGCATAGAAAATAACAGTTTCAGTGCCTGCAGAATTTTTGCAATAAGAGCGCAAAACTGGGAAAATTCTTATATCCTCAACAACACATTTTCCAATATCAGTGCACCTGATGATTCTGCGCTTTCCATAGATGCAAGAGGAATCAGTAACGTAATCGTTAAGAACAATACTGCAACAAACTCAGATGCATTTATGAAAATCATCGTCAGCAGATATTCTGACAGTACAATTGCTTCCAGACCTGGACTCGCAGACTACGAGCCGATCTATAACTCTGTTAATAAAGAAGATGTAATATACAATACCGTATCCGGACTAAAAACAAATTATGCTGTTTCTTATGTCAACAGTACTACTCATCAAGGTTCAACAACACAATACTGGAATGCTCAAAGTTAAGATCTACCAGAGGAAGCATGCATGATAAATTTCCGGACCTTCCCAAGCATACCTTATTACAATAATTAAATCGCTATACTATATCTGCAAATTTGTAAATTATCAATTGTTATATACAAAGTATTACTTTTTACATTTATTTTAGTATAATATTGAATATCTGTTATCCAACAAATCTGATTATAAGATATGTGGCATCACAAATGAAACATATAAGCCAGTAGAAAATCTGATTGGCATTTGAATTTGATAAAAATGGCATCTGGTCTCCCTAATAACACAACAAAAGTTCTGAAGTGCGCACTTCAGAACTTTTGTTGGTAAGCGCTTAAATCTTGGGTAGCTTTACTGTCTATGTTTTTGAACTCATAATGATAGTAAATAGATTTTTACTACACTCCGCTTGATAGGAGATAGA
>OLPN01002557.1_pt1 | contig 13921 bp, 11 predicted proteins | sample 1672601 | NCBI WGS metagenome assembly OLPN01 (sample SAMEA3136704, study PRJEB25190) | human gut metagenome | reverse complement strand
GTACAGAAGATTTTGACTGCGGTATCATGATTTCCGCAAGCCATAATCCGTTTAACGATAATGGAATCAAAGTCCTCAATGAGAACGGACAGAAGATTTCCGCAGATATTGAAGCACGTATCGAGGCTTATCTGGATGGAGAGATCGAAGAACTTCCGCTGGCAACCGGAGAAGATATCGGCTGTACGGTTGATTTTGCATCTGGAAGAAACCGTTATATCGGACATCTGATCTCTATTCCATGCCACGATTTCAAGAATATCAAGGTGGGACTGGACTGCTCCAACGGAAGTTCATCTGCCATTGCCAAGAGTGTTTTTGACGCACTCCGTGCAAAAACTTATGTGATCAATAATGAGCCGAACGGAACGAATATTAACCGTGGATGTGGCTCCACACATATTGAAGTTCTGAGACAGTTTGTGATCGACAAAGGTCTGGATATCGGTTTTGCTTATGATGGCGATGCAGACCGCTGTATTGCTGTAGACCACCGCGGAAATATCATTGACGGTGACAAGATCATGTATGTCTGCGGCAAATATTTAAGAGAAAAAGGACAGCTGAACGGAAATACGGTTGTAACAACTGTTATGTCAAACCTTGGTCTTTACAAATCTCTGGAGCGGGAAGGCATCGACTACGAGCAGACTGCAGTTGGTGACAAATACGTTGCCGAGAACATGATGGAAAACAATTACAGTATCGGCGGTGAGCAGTCCGGACATATTATCTTCAGCCGTTATTCTGCTACCGGTGACGGAATCCTTACTTCTCTTATGATCATGGAGGCATGCGTGGATCAGAAAGCCACACTTTGCGACCTTGCCAAGGAGATGAAGGTTTATCCGCAGCTTCTCCGCAATGTGCGTGTTTCCGATAAGAAAACCGCCCTGGAGAACGAGAAGGTAAAAGCAGCCATTGAGGCCGCAGCGGAGGCACTTGGCGATGATGGCCGTATCCTGGTACGTGAAAGCGGTACAGAGCCGTTGATCCGTGTTATGGTAGAGGCGGGAACGGATGAACTCTGCCACCAGTATGTAGACAGTGTTGTTGATGTAATGGAAGCCGAAGGGCTTGTTGTAGAATAAGGAATTCCATGAAAAATACAAAGACCGTATTGATTCTTGCAGCCGTTACAGGAGCTTTGCTTCTGGGCGGCTGCGGCAGTGAAAAAACAAAAACATATGAGCAGGCGGGTAAAGATCTTTCTCAGGGAAGCTACAAGTATGCCCTGGAGGAGTACCAGAGTTCTATCCAGAACGGGGTAAAACTGGCACAGTCCTACCGTGGGGCGGGGATTGCAAGCCTGCGTCTTGGCAAATATGAGGATGCGGTGAATAATTTTACAGAGGCATTGGGCTGTGACCGGGTAAGTAAAAGCCTGCGCAGGGATATTTTGTCTTACCGTGCCACCGCAGAGCTGAAAGCTGGAAATTATGAGGACGCCATGGCAGACTGCCAGACATTAGGAGAAGATTTTTCCATGGATGCCAGCAGTTATTTCCTTACCGGAAAAGTTGCCCTTGCCATGGATTCCTACGAGGAAGCGGCATCGAACTTTAAGCAGGCCTATGGAGAGGACTCCACCTATGATATGGCGATCCAGATCTATGAAGCGTATCTGGATAAAGATATGGAAGCAGACGGAACCAGATATCTGGAGGCTGCCCTTTCTTCTGAGGCCAAGGACGCGCAGGATCACTGTGACAGAGGCCGCGTTTACTATTATATGGAAGATTACAGCAATGCAAAAAAAGAGCTCCTGGAAGCAACCAAGAAGGATAATACGGAAGCTCTTCTTCTCCTGGGAATGGTATATCTGGCTCAGGATGATGTGGAAAATGCCCAGGCAATGTATAAACAGTATATTTCCGCAGTGGGAGATTCCGCCAAGGGATATAACGGCCTGGCACTGTGTGATATCCGGAATGGGGATTATGATTCTGCTCTTGATAACATTACAAAAGGTCTCCCGACTGCTACCACAGACGAGATGCAGAGCCTTCTGTTCAACGAGATCGTAGCCTATGAGAAAAAACTGGATTTTGCCACCGCACTGACCAAGGCACAGGAATATGTTGATATGTTCCCGGAAGATTCCGCTGCCAAAAAAGAGCTGGCTTTCCTGAAAACCAGAACGTCTTCGGAGGGCTGATATGGAATATTTTGAGGAAATACAGGACCGGGTCATCCTGATCGGGGTTCAGGCAAATCTGGGGGATGACATGGAGGAATCCCTGGATGAACTTGGGGAGCTTGCGGCTACAGCAGGTGCGGCCGTTGCTGGCAGGATCATCCAGAACCGTGAGGCAGTACATCCTGGTACCTATATCGGAAAAGGCAAGATCGAGGAGGTAAAAGGTCTTCTCTATGCTTTGAATGCCAATGGTGTGATCTGTGACGATGAGCTTTCTCCTGCACAGATGAACAATCTGGAGCGGGAACTGGAATGCAAGGTTATGGACCGTACCTTGCTGATTCTTGACATTTTTGCGAAGCGTGCCGTGACAAGCGAAGGTAAGATCCAGGTAGAGCTTGCACAGCTCCGTTACCGTTCTGCACGTCTTGTGGGACTTCGTTCTTCTCTCTCAAGGCTTGGAGGAGGAATCGGTACCAGAGGTCCCGGTGAGAAGAAACTGGAGACAGACCGCCGTCTGATCCGAAACCGGATCTCCGCACTGAAGCAGGAACTTTCCCAGGTGGAAAAGCACAGGGAACTGCTCCGTTCCAGAAGAGCGGCAGGAAATCTGAAGACTGCGGCTATTGTCGGCTACACCAATGCGGGAAAATCCACGCTTCTGAATACACTGACCGGTGCGTCGGTGCTTTCGGAGGATAAGCTTTTTGCCACGCTGGACCCGACCACACGTCTTCTGACACTGGATGACGGACAGCAGCTTCTTCTTACGGATACTGTAGGATTTATCCGGAAGCTTCCCCACAATTTGGTAGAAGCCTTCAAGAGTACCCTGGAAGAAGCCAAATATGCGGACTACATCATTCATGTGGTAGATGAGTCCAATCCCCAGGCGGAGATGCAGATGCATATCGTATATGAGACCCTGAAAGAGCTGGGCGCCCTTGGGAAAAAGACGATCACACTTTTTAACAAGCAGGACCGTGTTTCCGGGGAAAGTCTCCGGGATCTCCGTGCAGATCATACGCTGAAGATTTCCGCACGGACAGGAGAAGGACTTGAAGAATTTAAGGAACTGCTCTCTGAGATCCTTGCAGAAGGCCAGATTTATATGGAGCGGCTTTTTCCGTATTCGGAGGCCGGTCAGATCCAGCTGATCCGTGAGTATGGACAGCTTCTTTCGGAAGAGTATACAGAAGGCGGAATTGCTGTAAAAGCAAGGGTTCCGCGGGAAATCTATCCGAAAGTTACATAATGTTAAAAAAACTACTCAGTACCATATATAGTACCGTGAACAAAATGGACACTATATATGGTGCTTTTTGTGTTGACGCAAAGGAGTGTGTCTGATACAATAAGCCTACAGCGCTTTGAACATAGATCGTGAAACGGGGTATGTTCATGGGCAGGTAAGTGAGGCGGAATAAGAGAGTCCGCTTTATAAATACATGCATGAGGGAGGCATTTTCTTATGTTTCAGGTAGTAAAAAGAGACGGTGAATTAGACGAATTTAAAATGGGGAAGATCACCGCAGCCATTGATAAGGCGTTTGATGCCAAGGGCAAGAATTACAGTCCGGATATGATCGACCTTCTGGGACTTCGTGTTACTGCGGATTTTCAGAATAAGATCGAGAACAACCGGATCTCTGTGGAGGATATCCAGGACAGTGTGGAGAACGTACTGATCCAGGCAGGATATTCCGATGTTGCCAAGGCGTATATCCTTTATCGCAAGCAGCGTGAGAAGATCCGCAATATGAAATCTACCATCCTTGACTATAAAGAAATCGTAAACAGCTATGTAAAGGTTGAGGACTGGCGTGTAAAAGAGAACTCAACAGTAACCTATTCTGTAGGAGGACTGATCTTAAGCAACTCCGGAGCTGTTACTGCCAATTACTGGCTGTCTGAGATCTATGACAATGAGATCGCGGAGGCACACAGAAATGCGGATATCCATATCCACGATCTGTCCATGCTGACCGGATACTGTGCAGGATGGTCCCTGAAACAGCTGATCCGTGAGGGCCTTGGCGGAATCGAGGGTAAGATCACTTCCGCACCGGCCAAGCATTTAAGCGTGCTCTGTAACCAGATGGTAAATTTCCTGGGTATCATGCAGAATGAGTGGGCAGGCGCACAGGCATTTTCATCCTTTGATACCTATCTGGCTCCTTTTGTAAAGGTGGACAACCTTTCTTATCCGGAAGTGAAGAAATGTATTGAATCTTTTGTATATGGGGTGAACACACCGAGCCGCTGGGGAACCCAGGCACCGTTTTCCAATATTACACTGGACTGGACTGTTCCGGATGACCTTGCAGAACTTCCTGCCATCGTAGGCGGCAAGGATATGGACTTCAAGTATAAAGACTGCAAGAAAGAGATGGATATGGTCAATAAGGCATTTATCGAGACCATGATCGAGGGAGATGCCAACGGACGTGGATTCCAGTATCCGATCCCGACTTATTCCATCACAAAGGAATTTGACTGGTCCGATACCGAGAATAACAGACTTCTCTTTGAGATGACTTCCAAGTACGGTACTCCGTATTTTTCCAACTACATCAACAGTGATATGAAACCGAGCGACATCCGCAGCATGTGCTGCCGTCTCCGCCTGGATCTCCGTGAGCTCCGCAAAAAGAGCGGCGGTTTCTTCGGTTCCGGTGAGAGTACAGGTTCTGTAGGTGTTGTAACTATCAATATGCCACGTATCGCATATCTTTCCAGAACACCGAAGGAATTTTATCAGCGCCTGGATCACATGATGGATATCTCCGCGAGATCTCTTCACATCAAGAGAGATGTGATCAGCAGACTTCTGGATGAGGGACTGTATCCGTATACCAAGAGATATCTTGGAAGTTTTGAGAATCATTTTTCCACCATCGGTCTTGTGGGAATGAACGAAGCGGGCTTAAATGCATGCTGGCTGAAAAAAGACATGACAGATCCGGAGACCCAGAAGTTTACGAAAGAGGTTCTGGAGCATATGAGAAACCGTCTTTCTGACTATCAGGAGCAGTATCCGGGAGAGCTTTTCAATCTGGAGGCAACACCGGCGGAATCCACCGCATACCGCCTTGCCAAACACGACAGAAGCCGTTATCCGGATATCAAGACAGCAGGAAAAGAGGGCGATACTCCGTATTACACAAACAGCTCCCATCTGCCGGTTGATTATACCGCTGATATTTTTGACGCACTGGATATTCAGGATGATCTGCAGACTTTGTATACATCCGGAACTGTATTCCACGCATTCCTGGGAGAGAAACTTCCGGACTGGAAGGCAGCAGCGTCTCTGGTACGTAAGATCGCAGAGAATTATCGCCTGCCGTATTACACCATTTCTCCGACCTATTCCGTATGTCAGGAGCATGGCTACATCAGCGGAGAGCATTTCACCTGTCCGAAATGTGGAAAGAAGGCTGAAGTTTACAGCCGTATCACCGGCTACTACCGTCCGGTACAGAACTGGAATGATGGTAAGACACAGGAGTACAAGAACCGTACCCTCTATGATATTACCCACTCCCAGTTGAAAAAGGTACACACCAGCATGATGACCATGAAAGGCGACGAGGTTGAGATCCAGCCGGTGGCATCGCACAAATATCTCTTCACGACCAGCACCTGTCCAAACTGCCGTATGGCAAAGAAAATGCTGGAAGGTGAGGAACTGGAGATCATCGATGCCGAGCAGAATCCCGAACTTGTTAAGCAGTACGGGATCCGTCAGGCGCCTACACTTGTGATCACTGACGGAGCGCAGGTTAAGAAGTATGTGAATGCTTCTAATATACAGAAGTATGTGGATGAAGAACTGGATTGAGCTCTTTCAAAATAACTGCAAGTAAAAAATGTATAGCTGGACGCATGTCTGTTGGATGTGTGTCCGGCTTTTTTATATATTATTTTTGTTTTTTATGTTGGGGATTTTTGTTTTGGAAAAGGTGGTTGACATTTCTTATCAGGAGGGTATACTTATATTCAAAATTTAGTGATTAAAAGCGTTACGCTTTAATGTATGAATGCAAACGTATCGCTGTGATACAGCGGGGGAAATCCGGGAATTGTTTCCCGGCGGAAATTTGCGAGGGGGAAAGCGCTCGGAGTTGCGAAGCCCGCGTATTTCCCCCTCGCGCTCCCCCTTTCTGGGCACGCTTTTTTGGAGCGTACGTTGTGGTGTGTGTGACGTTTTTGGTGGGGCGATGGATTCGACAGTATCGAGGACGCCAGGCTGAGCCGATGGATGAGGGCGGACGGGAAAGCGGCCCGCGTAGCGGGCCTGTTCCCTGTGTTTTTGGTAGAAGAGTGTTTGTGAATATGATTAAGTGTGTCATTATAATGGGGGATATGATGTAATATGGATGCTTAAATTATGGGATATTGTATTAGTATTTGTCAGTAATGAGATAACAGTAGAACATCCACTCATATCGGCACAACCTACAACAACCAACACCGTAGAATACATCACCTCACCAGCAAAGCAACACATTCCACAGCGCAGAACAGCGGCGTGGCCGGGAGGGGGGGAGCGCGAGGAGGGGAGCATGGCCTTCGCAACTATGAATGCTTCCCCTCCTCGCAACTGCCGCATGCAAAATACTCCCGCCGGAAGGAGATATACCTGCCGCATGCGAAATGCTCCCGCCGGAAGGAGATATACCTGCCGCATGCGAAATGCTCCCGCCGGAAGGCGATATATCTGCCGCATGCAAAATACTCCCGCCGGAAAGGGAATCCACCGTATGTGGAAATGCTCCATCCCGGAAGGGAATCCGCCACATGCGAAATGCTCCACCCTGGGAAGGGATTCACTTCCCGCAAATTTCATGCTAAAATAAGAAAAGAATAAAAAGAAAAGAGGAAACACATCATGGTAAAACAGAACATCGTCTTCGTAGAAAACACCCCAGGGAGTCTTCAGAAAGTTACAAAGATTCTTGCAGAGAATCAGATCGACATCTACGGCTTCGGCTGCTTCGACGCACCGGAATTCGCAAACTTCCGTATGGTATGCGATGATCCGGAAAAAGCAGATCAGATCATGGCTGAAAACGGATACATGACCCGTATCACTCAGGCCATCCTGGTGGATCTTCAGGATGAGATCGGCGGCCTGGACAAACTTTTAAGTGTCATGGGCGACAGCAACGTAAACCTTCACTACATCTACACCTTCTTCCACAGAGGCCTGAAAGTCCCGGTAGCGATCATGCACTGTGAGGATCTTCTTGTTGCAGAGAGTGTTCTCCGTAACAATGGCTTCAAGGTTCTGAACCGCCTGGTAGATCCGGATGGAGCGGAAGAAGCGTAAACATAAAAAGGACGAACAGGAATGAAGTATCGTATTTTTATTGTAGAAGATGACGAAACAATCGCGAATCTTCTGAAAAAACATCTCAGTTCCTGGGGATATGAAGTTTTTCTGGCTGAGGATTTTTCCAATGTACTGCAGGAATTTGCGGGGAAAGATCCTCAGCTTGTTCTTCTGGATCTGAAACTTCCCTTTTATAACGGCTTCCACTGGTGTGAGGAAATCCGAAAAGTTTCCCAGGTGCCGGTGATCTTTATCTCCTCCGCAGCCGACAATATGAACATGGTCATGGCCATGAGCCGTGGAGCAGATGATTTTATCGCCAAGCCTTTTGACATGGATGTACTGGTAGCCAAGATTCAGGCAATCCTCCGCAGGACCTATTCCTTTGGAAATCCGGGAAATGTACTGGAACATAAAGGAGCAGTGCTCAACCTTTCCGGGGCTACGCTGACCTGGAACGGGATGGAGCTGGAACTGACCAGAAATGAACTGCGTATTCTGGAGTTGCTTTTTTCCCAGGCAGGCAGACCGGTATCCAGAGATGCCATTATGACCAAACTGTGGGAAAGTGACAGCTTTGTGGACGACAACACCCTGACTGTAAACATTACACGCCTTCGCAAAAAGCTGGAGGCAGCAGGCCTTGTGGATTTTATTATCACGCGAAAAGGTTTGGGCTACATGGTGTGAGGTTTTTATGGAATTATTACGCGTATATTTGAAACAGACAAAAATTTTTCTCATTGCCTTTGTTTTTGCGGTGGCTGCATCGGCAGCAGTGGTCTGCCTGTACCAGCTTCCCGCTGAGGCAGTGATCTATATGGCAGTTCTGTGGCTTGGAGCAGGAGCTGCCGCTTTTTTATATGGGTATGTCCGCTACCGGCAGAAGGCTCAGGCGCTCTGCCTGGTGGAAAAAGCTCCGGAGATCAATCTGGATCGTCTGGACGCGACCACCGATGAGGTGGAACTTCTTTACCGGGAGATCATCCGCAAGCTGGACGGCATGCGGATGGAGGTGGAGACAGACCGGCATCGTTCCCTGGAAGAGATGACGGATTACTATACCATGTGGGCACATCAGATTAAGACGCCGATCTTTGCCCTGCGTCTGCTGCTTCAGGAGGAAACGGAGCGGAACCGGGAATCCCTGGCACAGCTTTTTCGCATTGAACAGTATGTAGAGATGGTGCTGGGCTACCTTCGAACAGAAGACATGTCCGCAGACCTGAAGCTTGCCCGGTCTTCTCTGAATCGGATCATCCGGGAACAGATCCATAAATATGCAGGGATCTTTGTGGCAAAAAAGCTCTCATTGTCCTATGAGGGAACAGATGCGACCGTTCTCACCGATGAAAAATGGCTCGGTTTTGTTATCGGACAGATACTTTCCAATGCGCTGAAATATACAAGAACGGGCGGCATTGAAATCTGGCTGGAGGATGAGCGTGGAAACCGGACATCGAATACAGCACCGGCAATCCTTGTCATCGCAGACACCGGCATCGGAATCCAGGCAGAAGACCTTCCACGGATCTTCGAAAAAGGCTACACAGGAGTCAACGGCCGGGAGGACAACCGCGCCACCGGGATCGGACTGTATTTAAGCCGGAAGATCCTGAAAAAGCTGGGCCATGAGATCACTGTGGATTCCCAGGTGGATAAAGGTACGGAAGTCCGGCTGAGCCTGTGGAAAAAAGAGCTGGAGATGTATTGAAATTTTTTTGCAGAAGCCAACCTTACATAAATGTAAGCTTCCCCCACAAAATGTAAGCCACTTCGATGGCAGCCGCCGGAGAATTTTCTTATACTGAAAACATAATATAGCGACACAGGTAATTCCTGCATCGGATTCAGTCACTTATAGTATTTCCATAAATTCCTGCATCAAGTTCAGCACGTCATGCTCTGAACAACTTTCTTTTGATGCATTGATTCCTGGGACTGCTATAGAATGTGATGCACGAATTCCCTGGAACGCTGCAAACACAGATAAGAAAGGAATTGGCATATGGCATTACTGGAAGTAACAAATGTAAAAAAGATATACAGCACCCGCTTCGGCGGAAACAAAGTACAGGCACTTTCCAATGTGACTTTTTCAGTGGAAGAGGGAGAATATGTGGCGATCATGGGAGAGTCCGGTTCCGGAAAAACAACGCTTCTGAACATTCTGGCAGCCCTGGATCGCCCAACATCCGGTGAAGTACTTCTGGAAGGAAAAAGCATCACCCACCTGACAGAAAAAGAGATTTCCGCATTTCGTCGGAAAAACTTAGGCTTCGTATTCCAGGATTTTAACCTTCTGGACACCTTCAGTCTCCGGGATAACATCTATCTTCCCTTTGTGCTGGCAGGCGAAGATTATCAGGAGATGGAACAGAAGATCCGCCCCATTGCAAAAGCCCTTCACATTGACCAGCTTCTGGAAAAATTTCCCTACGAGGTTTCCGGCGGACAGAAACAGAGGGCGGCAGTTGCAAGAGCGCTGATCACAGATCCCAGGCTGATCCTTGCGGACGAACCAACCGGAGCGCTGGACTCCCGTGCGGCGTCCGATCTTCTTTCCATGTTCAATGAAGTGAATCAGGAAGGCCAGACCATTCTCATGGTAACCCACAGTGCACAGGCAGCCAGCCATGCATCCAGAGTTCTTTTTATCAAGGACGGACAGGTGTTCCACCAGATCTACCGTGGCACAAAAACGAGACAGGAAATGTACCAGATGATCGCAGATACCCTGACGATCCTTACGACAGGCGGTGAGAGCCATGCGTAGAGGACTGTTTGGAAAACTGGCAGTACAGAACATCCGCAACAACCGGAGCACCTATATTCCCTATATGCTTACCTGCATTTTCTGTATTGCCATGATGTATATGATGGAATTTCTGCGGGACTGTCCCACATTGGAGAAAGCAGTGCCCCAGGCATCAGAAGTGCGGCTGATCGTGGGAACCGGTGAAGTGGTTGTTGGAATTTTCTGTGTCATCTTTCTGATCTACAGCAACAGTTTTCTTATGAAACGGCGCCAGAAAGAGATTGGACTTTATAACATTCTGGGCCTGGAAAAAGGCCATATCGGAAAAGTGATGTTTCTGGAAACGATCATGACGTCTCTGCTTTCTCTGGCAGCAGGTATCGGGTTTGGAATCCTTGGAAGCAAGCTTTCGCTGCTTTTGCTTTTCCGTTTTCTTCATGTTCCGGCGGTGTTGGGATTTTATGTTTCCATTACTGGAATCCTGTTTTGTATCGCAGGATTTGGAGGGATTTTTCTTGTGATTCTGGCACTGAATCTTACCAGAGTAAGAATGAATAATCCGGTAGAACTTCTGAAAGGTGGAAACACAGGAGAGAGGGAGCCCCGGGCAAAATGGCTCATGGCATTTCTGGGTGTGATCTGTCTTGGCGTGGGATATTATCTGGCAGTAACCACGGAATCTCCGATCCAGGCGATTTTTATTTTTCTTCTGGCGGTAATCCTGGTCATGGCAGGAACGTATCTTCTTTTTACAGCAGGAAGTATTGTGATTCTGAAACTGCTTCGAAAGAACAAAAAGTTCTACTATAAAACCAGCAACTTTATCAGTGTTTCCGGCATGATCTACCGTATGAAACAGAATGCGGCAGGCCTGGCAAGTATCTGTATCTTAAGTACTGGCGTACTCTTGCTCCTTTCCATGACTGTGTCCCTGTATTTTGGAATGGGGGACATTATGGTGAACCGGTATCCTTTTGATACGGATGCCCAAATCTCCGGTATCAGCCAGGAACAGAGTGAACAGTTTCAGAAGGTTTTTGCACAGGCAATCGAAGATTATCAGGTGCCGGCAGAAAAAACAGTGACTGAAACGTATCTCGAGATCGGCTGCAAGCAGGGAAAAAACGGCATTATGATCGGACAGGCCTACAGTTACTCGGAAGATGGGAATTCCGTAGATCTGTATACGATCCGCCAGTCTGAGTATGAGAAACTTACGGGGGAAAAAACAGATCTCCACGACGGCGAGATCTTTGCCTGGTATCCATCTGAAAGGGAAACAGACACATTAAAAATTGATGACTGGGATTTTGCAGTAAAGAAATGGCTGGAAAAAGCACCTTTAAGTGCGATGACCAATCTGGTTTCCAATATGGCGGCAATTGTTGTAACGGATTCGGACTTTGAGTATATTGACGGGCTCCGGACAAAGATGTACGAAGGACTTGATGCCTACGAGGCGGGAAAAGATCTCACAGTTCATCTTGGTGTAGATATCCGTGGCAGCAGTGAGGAAAAGATCCGGTATGGCCAGGCTGTTTATCAGGCACTGAAAGATTACTGCCACAGTGATGGTTTTTCTGAGAATACCATCGTGATCGGTGGTGTCCGCCAGAGTGAGTATGAAACTTATTATGTGGATAATGGAAGTATCCTGTTTATTGGAATCTTTCTGGGAGCACTGTTCCTTATGGGAACGGCGATGATCATTTATTATAAACAGATCTCCGAAGGCTACGAAGATCAGGGAAGGTTCCAGATTATGCATAAAGTGGGCATGAGCCGCAGAGAGGTAAAAGGAGCCATCCGCAGACAGATCCTTCTGGTATTTTTTATCCCGCTTGTGATGGCGATGGTTCATATTTCCATGGCATTTCCGCTGATCCGCCGGCTTCTGCTGCTGTTTGGAATGGCCAATACAAAACTGTACGTGGGCTGTACGGCAGGAACGGTTCTGGCTTTTGCGCTGGTCTATGGACTGATCTACTCCATGACAGCCAGATCTTACTATAAAATCGTAGAAAAAGCATAAAATCAAAGAAAAAGCACAGGTGTGTTTGCTGTGAAGTATTGAAGTTTTGATATGTCAATGCTACAATGAAAGAGCGTGTCAGGAAGCGAAAAAAGTTTCCAGGCACGCTCTTATTTACGTGTGCAACCGGGTTCATGACAGGAGAGGATCTTATGTGCCTGGCTAACATACATACAATGGAGGAAATCGATGAAAAGAGAAAGTTTCAGAAAAGGTATGAAGGATGGCGTGCCCATTGGACTGGGATATTTCGCGGTGTCGTTCACCTTTGGCATGATGGCCGTTGCCGGAGGCTTAAGTATCTGGCAGGCAGTCCTGATCTCACTGACTAACCTGACATCGGCCGGTCAGTTTGCGGGACTGGACATTATTTTTGCGGGAGGTTCCATGTGGGAGATGGCAATGACTCAGCTGATCATCAACTTAAGATACTGCCTGATGTCTTTTTCCCTGTCCCAGAAATTCCGGCGTGAGGAATCCGGCATCCTGAAGTATATCGCCGCCTTTGGTATCACCGATGAGATCTTCGGGATCAGTGCGGCCCAGGAGGGAAAAGTCAGCGTATTTTACAATTATGGAGCCATGTGTGTGGCGATCCCCGGATGGACTCTGGGAACTCTGGTAGGCGGTATTTCCGGAAGCCTTCTTCCGGATTTTATGCTCAGTGCCTTAAGTGTTGCCATTTACGGAATGTTCCTGGCCATCATCATCCCGCCGTCCAAAAAGAGCAGACCGGTTCTTGGAGTGGTTGTGGCATCCATGGCAGTCAGCACCATTTTTGCGGTGACACCGGTATTAAAACAGGTATCATCCGGATTTATGATCATTATCACAACACTTCTGGTAGCAGGCCTGGCAGCTTATTTCTGTCCGGTGGAAGAGAAGGAGGAAGCATCTCATGAGTCATAATGTATATCTCTATATCCTGGTGATGGCAGCAGTCACCTATCTCATCCGTATGCTGCCCCTCGCTCTTGCAAAAAACGAGATCAAAAGCCCGTTTATCAAGTCCTTTCTGTACTATGTGCCATACGCCTGTCTTGCAGCCATGACCTTCCCGGCCATCCTGAAAGCCACAGACAGCATCATCTCCGGCGCCGCGGGATTCTTCGTAGCCCTTATTGCGGCATATAAAGAGAAAAGTTTAATCACAGTAGCGCTACTGGCGTGTGCGGCGGTGTTTATTGTGGAGCGGGTTCTGGTATTTATCTGAAAAATAAAATAAATAAACATTGTGTTCGGAAATAATTATGTGTATAATAAAAAATATAGATACAATATCCTGCTTCAGGAAAACAATTACACAGATATGGGATAAGTATCCGGGACACAACAATTAAGACAGATGAACTATAACCGGGAAAATCTTTTCTGAGGAAATGGCAGTATTTCTTACAGAGGGGGTTTTCCCTTTTTTATCCTCTTCTAGCAAGAAGACTCCAACATCTAAGGTGGGAGATGAATTGCGTCTGTTACCTACTTGATAGAGTATCCTAATCATAGTAGAGTATATTTAGTCAAATAATAAAAATTAAAATACAATAAATTTAAATAATAACACACATTTAGCATTCTTACTATACTATCATCTTGTGCTTGCACGACAAACGCATGAGTAAATAAATTGTGAACACACCCCTTTTCTAGTAAAAT
>OLPN01002547.1_pt1 | contig 13958 bp, 9 predicted proteins | sample 1672601 | NCBI WGS metagenome assembly OLPN01 (sample SAMEA3136704, study PRJEB25190) | human gut metagenome | reverse complement strand
ACGAGTACGACTCCAACATCCGCATCATCGCCAAGATCGAGAACCGCGAGGGCGTGAACAACATCGACAGCATCCTGGCCGCCGCCGACGCCGTCATGGTCGCCCGTGGCGACCTGGGCGTTGAGATCGACTTCACCGAGCTGCCCGGCATCCAGAAGAGCGTCATCGACCGCTCGTTCTCCTTTGGCAAGCCCATTGTCACGGCTACCCAGATGCTGGACAGCATGATGGTCAACCCCCGGCCCACCCGTGCCGAGATCTCTGACGTGGCAAACGCCATCTACGACGGCACCTCTGCCATCATGCTTTCCGGTGAGACCGCTGCAGGCGCTTACCCCGTGGAGGCCCTCAAGACCATGTCCGCCATTGCCGAGCGCACCGAGAACGAGGTGCACTACCGCGACAACCGTCTGGTGGATGCCGGCAACGGCCAGATCAGCGTCAGCGACGCAACCGCCCACGCTGCCTGCCTGACCGCCAAGGACGTCAACGCTTCCGCCATCGTCACGGTGTCCGAGTCCGGCAACACCGCCCGCCTGCTGAGCAAGTACCGCCCCGCACAGCCCATCATTGCCTGCGTCATGAACGAGCAGGTGCAGCGTCAGCTGGCCATCTCCTGGGGCATCACCCCGCTGATGATGGCTCTGGCCCACAGCACCGATGAGCTGATCGAGATGTCCACCAGCCTGGCCAAAGAGAACGGCTACCTGCACGACGGCGAGCTGGCTGTTGTCACCGCCGGCGTCCCCGTGGGCGTGTCCGGCACCACCAACATGATCAAGATCCACATGATCGGCAACTGCCTGGCTACCGGCGTGGGCATCGGCCCTGAGGGCTCTGCCCTGGCCAACGCCACCGGCAAGGCCTGTGTCTGCCACAACCTGGACGAGCTGCGGGCCAAGTTCAAGCCCGGCATGGTCCTGGTGGTGCCCTCCACCTCCAACGAGATGCTGAGCTACGTCCGTGACGCCGCCGCCCTCGTGGTCGAGGAGCCGGGCCTGAACAGCCACGCTGCCATTGCCGGCAAGGCTCTGCTCAAGCCCACCATCGTGGGTGCCGCCGGTGCTACCAGCCACATCCGTGATGGCCTGATGGTGGCCGTGGACTGCGCGCACGGCAGCGTGCAGCGCCTGCAGGCCTGATTTTACCCGAAAGATTGGGAGGAAGTAGCAATGGAACGGATCGCAAGCTTTTGCGTGGACCACACCAAACTGGACCGCGGCATGTACCTGAGCCGCCAGGACGGCGATGTGCTGACCTGGGACATCCGGATGAAAAAGCCCAATCAGGGCGATTACCTGACCACCGGCGCGGCCCACACGCTGGAGCACCTGTTTGCCACCTACGCGCGGAACAGCGCCTACAAGGACGGCGTCATCTACGTCGGCCCCATGGGCTGCCGCACCGGCTTTTACCTGCTCACCCGGGGCCTGACCCCCGCCGAGGCGCTGGCCCTGACCGTGGACTCGTTCCGCTTCATGGCCGCTTTTGAGGGTGCCGTCCCCGGTGCCAGTGAGGTGGAGTGCGGCAACTACCGCGATATGGACCTGCCCGAGGCCAAGGCGGAAGCAGCCGCCATGCTGCCCGTGCTGGAGGCTCTGACCGCTGACCAGCTGCACTACTGATCTCCCCGGAACCTAGAATAAGATGCGGAAAAGGCACGTTCTCCAAAAGAGAGCGTGCCTTTTTTGTAATATCTACATAAATTATTCCGGTTTGGAATCTTCAGAAAGCCGTCTCCACCCGGGTACAGCGCACCGCGCAGCGGGCACTGCCGCCGGTGGTACAGGTGAAGAGGGTCAGATCCCAGTCATCGCTGTCCGCCTTGCCCACCATCTCTTCGATCTGGGTGGGCTGCAGGGTCTCCACTTTGGAGACGGTGTAGTCCCACTCCCGGCCGTCCATATCCACAAACTGCACCGTGGTGCCTACCGCCAGCCGCTTGACAGGACTGAAATGCCGGGCATAGTTGTGGCCGCAGATGACCAGATCGTCCGTGAAGACCGAGCCCGCGTACCGCCCCGGGGCAATTTTGAGGCCCGGATAGCTCCACTCGCTCATCACGGGCAGGGCCAGCCCGATGGACGGGATGGAGAGATACCCGATGTAATCCCAGCCATCAATGGCGGTAACGGTCATCTCCCGGGCGGTGTCGTCCACCTGGGTGGGCACCAGAAGCTGCAAATGGTTCTCCTGCTCGTCCAGCGTTGTTTCCAGCTGATCCAGCACCTGTGCCGCCGCTTTCTGGGCGCGGCCATTGTCCCACTGGTTGTAGCCCAGCAGGCCCAGCGCCCCGGCCAGCAGCAGCGCTCCCAGCAGGATGAGGATGGTTCCAAGTCGTCTTTTCTGCATGGCTCAGTGTTTTTTGCGGAGCAGGATGCCCGCTGCAATGAGGCAGGTGCCTGCCGCCGTCAGCACCGGGATGGGCCAGTTCAGCTGGCCGGTCTGGGGCAGGGTCGGGCGGCCATTCAGCACCCAGTCGTCCGGGTTGCCCGGATTGGGAGCCTTGTTCTTATCCGGGCGGCCGTTCAGCACCCAGTCATCGGGGTTGTCGGCACCCGGAGGGGTGTTCTTGCCCGGTTCCTCGGGGAGATCCGGGGTCTCCGGTTTGTCCGGGTTTTCCGGCGTGGTCGGCTTTTCCGGCGTGGTCGGCTTTTCCGGCGTGGTGGACTTCTCGGGTTCCGTGGGTTTGTCCGGTTCCTCCGGCTTGTCGGGTTCTTCCGGCACGTCCGGCGGGGTGGTGGGCGTCAGCGTGCCCACCTTGGGCAGGGCGTCCACATCGTAGAGGTACGTGTCCTCCTCCACCAGCGGCACCGACACCAGGAACGGGTTGATCTTCTCATACCCGGTGGAAGCGGTGCTCTGGACGACGAGATACAGGCCCAGCGGCAGCTGCGAGAAGACGGCCTTGCCATCGGTGTCCACGGTGAGCGTCTCCCCTTTGCTGCTGGCCGGGCGCTTGTCGTCCAGGGTCCGGGCCAGGTCGCTCTCCGAGAGATCGCCGAGGGAAACGCCGCAATTTTCAAAACCATTTGTATAATCGTAGCTTAAATTTCCATTTTGGCGACTGATGGAGGCCACCTGATACAGGGTCAGCTTGCCGCCCGAGACAGCGCTCCCGCTCTCGGAATCCCGGAGGGTCACGGTGATGCTGCCTTTTCGGGTGAGCTCAATGCTGGCGGCCGTGGCGGCGGCAAACGCCGGGGCCGCGCACGCTGCCGCCAGGGCCACAGCCAGCAACAGCGCCGCCAGCTGTTTACGAATTTGTTTCATGGGGGTCACCTCTCGTCGTTTTCTCATGTTTGCCTGCTTTCGGACGCTTCCGTGTGGTCACCAGCAGCCAGATCAGCAGCACTGCCAGCATGGGCAGGGCAATGACAGGCGCCGTGATGATGGGGTCGATCCGTGTCGCGTCCGCCGTGACACGGACATGTTTCTGGCTCTCCCGCGTGTTGACACGGTGGCCGCGCACCAGCAGGCGGTGGGTATTGATGCCGTAGGGCGTGCAGGTCATCAGGGTAACGTAGTCCTGCCCCTCTACGGGCTGTAATAAATCCGTCTCGGTGGGGAGGACAATGGAGATCCGGTCCACCTCATAGGTCAGCACCCGGTCCAGCACCGTGATGGTGAACGTGTCGCCCGCTTCCAGCTCGTCCAGATTGGTGAACAGCTTGGCGCTGGGCAGGCCGCGGTGGGCCGAGATGACCGCATGGGTGCCTGCCCCGCCCACGGGGAGGCTGCTGCCCTCCAGATGGCCTGCCGCCACCTGCAAAACACCATCGCTGGTGCCGTGGTAGACGGGCAGCTCCACGCCGATCCTGGGGATGGTGATATACCCCATAATGCCCGTGCCGGAGACGTCCAGCGTCTCGTCATAGCCGGAGACCTGCTCCGGCGTGAAGAACGAATTGGGCGTGGCCGCCAGCCGTTGGTTGTAGGCGTCCGCCGCCTCAAAATAGGCGGTATAGTCCGCATCCGACATCTCGTTGACCGTCTCGTCATAGCTGGCCAGCGCGCGGGACTGGTGGCGCTGGTTGACATAATCGCTGACGGTGGGATATAACATCACGGATAGACCCACGAGAAAGATCAGGATTAAAATTATGGTACTGCGGTTCTTTTTCATGGGCTACTCCCTAATGTTATCAGGATATTTTTTGCTTTGGGGTTTGGTTTAGCGCTTGTTCTCCATCCGCTTCTTGGTCACCAGCAGGACCACCGCCACAGCCATCAGGCCGCCGCCAACGACGTAGAAGACCGTGGTGCCCATGCCGCCAGTGGAGGGGAGGACTGCACCGGACTGGTTGACAATCTCAGTAGTCAAAGAGCCATTTCCAGCTGCGCCAGTCAGCTGAATCGTGCTATTCCCTGCTGCCGTGCCGGTTACCGCTGTCAGGGTCGGGTTGCTCGACTCAGTCTCATGTGTTGCGATAACAGTAAAATACTGGTCTTCCATCTTGTTGTAGCCATCAGGCGCATGAGTCTCGACCAATTTGTATTCACCGTCGTCAATGCCTTTCCATGCAGCGGTATACTTTTCATCTACATTTTTAGCCTCAACTTCTCCCAAAGACTTCCAAGTAACTTCTGTGCCCTTAATTTTTTTGAAAAGCTCAAACTTTGCGCCTGCCAAAGGCTTTTTGTTCTGGTCTACCTTATTTGCCACAACTTCATAGGTAAATACGATATTCTTATCTTCCGGGGTCTCGCTTGTAGTAGGCGTTCCGTTCCCATCCTGATACGGGTTGTTGGAATATTTCAGTTTAACCGTATTGGGGTTGCCTGCACTACCAATGTTAGCGTTTTTATCCAATGTTGCCTTATATGTAACAACAACCTCGGTATCTGCATTGGTAGTAACACCTGTCAACTTTTTCAAGTCAGCGATTTTAACTGTCAGAACTTTCTTTGTAGCATCCCACACAGTTGTAAACTGGCTTGTTACGTCAACACCATCGACTTTGACATTAACACTGTTTTCAACATAAATTAAGTTCGTCATCGTATCAACAAACTCATAGTAGTACTGCTTATAATTTGCAATTTTCGCAGATACCGTACCAGTCAGCTTATACTCCAACTCATCGCCAATATCTGCGTCTGCGGAATCCTGCCATTCCGAAGTTTCACCCGTCGAGTCATTGGTATCCTTTACCTTTTTCTCAACTGTCGGCACATCTTCCTTTGTTGCTACGTTGATGTTCTCTCCATCAAGAGTACTCAGCATAATCAGAGAATAAGAACCGTCCGCAGTACCAACCTTTGTTTCAGCAATTAGATAATAGCCTTTATCAACAGTATCAAACTTGTTGTTGCTCGTAGTATTATCTGCAGTGATTTTTCCCTTTTTAATCTGCGCATACACAGCATCCGCAAACTGCCGAGTTCCTTCATTATTTAACTCTGCAACATATGCAATGATGTCTTTATCAGTGGTCTTGCCCGTAACGCTTTGCAAAATGCTAGTATACTTAGAGTTCACCGTATAAGCGTAATTTGTTTTTGCGGATTCTCCCTCACCAGATGTACTAATCGTTACATCAAGCAACTTATATGCTGCATACTCTGACCCATTCTCGCCACCAGTAATGGTAATACTTGCCGCAAACGCCGGGACGGCCATGGCCAGCACCAACGCAAACGCTGCAAGCAGCGCCAACATGCGTTTTACTCTTTTCATATTTCTTTACTACCTTTCTTACGTCCCCTCTCTGAGACGCCAGAGAGGGGATTTATTTTCCTACGTTCGGTTTGTTGCCGGGGTCAGAGCTGCAGGAGTCACTCTTCCCCCCTTTTCCGCTTGCGCCTGGAGTTATATCCACACAGCACCGCGGCCAGCGCAATGGCCGCGCCGCCTGCCGTGTAAGGAACCGTACCGCCCGGGGAGCCGGTGGAGGGGAGCTCGTAGGTGGGGGCCTCGGTGTTGGTGATGGTCACCGTACCGCCGGGAGCCACACCTGTGGTTCCGCTGCTGCCCTCCGGGTAACTATACGAAACCGTGTAGCCGCTTACGCTGGCTTCCTCCACGACATAATGGGCCGTGGGATCGAGGTTTGTAAAGGTGTATTTCCAACCGCTCGTTTTGGTCATCATAACAGTATCTTTGCCGTCCACTTGAACCAGAGTCTTTCCTCCCGTACTCTCCACCTTAAAGAGTTTTAACTGGATGCTATCCGGCTCTTTGTCACTTGGCAATACACTGCCGTCCTGACCGTTCCACTTTTTGACTACAGACAATTCCGTTGGCTTAAGCTGGTTTACAACAACAATGGTATCACCGCTTTGGTAAGCATCATTCGCAGAATGTTCTACTCCAAAACCATCCATATAACTGATGATATAACTATTACCATCCTGCTCTTTTGCTTCAAACTTTGTGTTGCTCTTAAGGTCCTTACATTTTGTCAGGTCTACCTGAGCTGTCCATCCGTTGGCGCTGTTCAAAGTCACCGTATCAAATGCTGTGTTGTCACCTTTTTTGAAGACATCCACCTTGATTTCACTTTGCTCGTTTTTCTGGTCCTCAGACATAATCGTCCCGTCTGCATTTTTCCATACCTTACGGACTGTCAGCTCCAGCTTGCTGTTTTCCACTTGCAGAACCGTTGTCTTTCCATAAGTTGCAAATGTCACATCCTTCTGCTTCGGAGGTATAACACTCCCAGCATTTTGTGTTGCAGCCTGATATGCATTTGACTCTGTTTGACCCGGTCTCAGCATTATGAAATAAGAGGTATTTTCTTTCAGCAGATAGCCATCAGGTGCTTTTATTTCCACCAGCTTATAAAGCGTATCGTATTCCACCGGAGCCGAGTTTGCGCTCTCCATTGCAGCCTTTGCAAAATGAATCTCGCCTGTCTGGTCTGTTACAAGACTGTCCTTGCAGGTTGTCCACCCATTGCTGTCCAGTTTGGACAATGTAAACTCCGCGCCCGCCACATCCTGAGATTCAAGATTTTTCTGAACCTTATGCAGCAAAAGCTGTCCGTTTGAGTATGCTCCTGCGCTGATATCTTGTGCATAGTACTGGATTTCATCGCTCTTCGTCTCTTTGCCAAACAGTTTTGCTTTATTGTTCAGCTTTACATTTTTCTTCTGCTGCGGTGTAAGATTAGACGTGTCAATCTTATACTTATAGGAGAAAACATATGCCTGATCATCCGGGACCGTCAGTTCAATGGTATACTTACACTCGCTCCCACTTTCATCGGTCTTGGTCGTGAGTCCTCGGATATCTCCGTCCGCCAGTGTCGCCCCATCTTCTTTGTAGAGGTGAACATCCTGCAGGACTGCTGTAGCCCCCTGCGAAGTTGTGAACGTATCTTTTAGCGTGATCTGCTCTGCCGTACGGATCAGATCTTTGCCATCCGGATTGATCTTTACCTGATAGAATACTTCTTCCAGATATTGATCCTCACTATTTTTTAGTTGCTCACCCTTTTTTTCCAGATACAATTTGTTTCGTTCGACTGTAACATCTACATCGTCTTCGTGGCCGTTCCATACAACCGTATTTTTGTAGAGCTTCTCACGAATACTTGCATCTGCGTTCCACTTTTCCTGGTCCGCCAACTTGACACGGAACATGATTGCAACGGCTGAATAGTCCTTATTGTTTTTTTCAATAGAAGTGAGGTTGCTCAATGTAAACGTCAGTTTATTATTTGTATACTGTATCTGTACATGGTTCGGATTTGGGTTATTCCAATTCCCAGCTTTATAATATGCTGCAATCCGTTGTCCATCATCCAAACCAGCTGTTCTATTATCGGAAAATGTAATCACATATTCTCCAGTGTATTCAATTCCCTCCTGGAGTTCATCTGTGATCACTGTTCCATCGAACGCAGACAGATCTTTCGGCGAAATCCAAAGTTTATACCAGAATGTCGTGTCTCCGCTTTCATTGTAAACGATTTTTCCACTGCCAAGACTATCCTGGAAATCATGCAGATTTGATTCCGTCGCCACCATCTTATCAAAGGACTCTTCTTTTTCAACTGGCTTTTCCTTTGTAATGGTATAGGAAACCTTTGCTTCACTGTTCTCAACGATCAAATCATTCGTTACCGTCCATGTCTCGCCGCCCGACATGACATCATAACAATCCACATGTGTGCGATAATTATTCACATTGATCTGGCGCAACTTATTACCGGAATAGCTCTCCCCCTCTTTTACAGTAATCTTAAAGCTTCTGATCTTGACGTCTTTATTGGCATCAGTATTTTCGACTTTATGATTATCTGTCTGCTCAATGGAATCATAGTAAATGATTTCCGTTTCAATTCCTGTGTTTTTGGCCTGTTCTACAGTCAGTTCCCGAGTCCAAGGATCTCCTACTCTGAAAATACGAATGCCATTTTTCAAATCCTGATCCAGTTCTCCAAGAAGTGCATAGTGTGTTCCCATTGCATTATCAGGAGTGGAGCTGCTGCTATTCACAGGGTCAAAAAATTTATCACTCAGAGTAATACTGGTTGCATCTTCCGGTGATTTTGCAGTTGCATTCCAATATGCGACTTTCTGATTGCCTGTACTTCCATCTACCAGTGCATTTTTAGCTCTGCTCTTTACTGCCTGCCATCCCTGACGTACTACTTTACCAATGCCAGTCGTACTGTCCTGCTTTTTATCACCTTTGTCGATCTCAGCATCGTTTTGCAATAATTCGTTATCCTGTATGCCATCAGGAACTGTGGTGTAATACTCAATCAGATAATACTTTTCCGTTGAACCTGCCGGGAATGTATATGTAAACCCGGTTTCCTGCTCTGACTCATTTTTGGTGATCGTTACTGTGCCTTTCGACGAAACCGTTTTGTTGATGCTGTCCCAGTTATCGCCAGAGCTACCGTATTTCACCTTGATTCCATCTGTGCCGTCTACGATTGTTGCCCCTGTATACTGCAGAGTATCCTTGACCGTATACCCATTTAAATCGCTTTGCCCTACATTGTTGATTTTGATTCTCCAGCGCATCTTACGGTTCACAGTATCATAGTTTCCGCTCTTTTCAATAAGAGAACCGCTATACCGCTTACTCCACGATGCCGGAACGGGATCCTTTTTCCCCTCATAAATCGCAGAGGCTGTATTACCGATTTCACCGACGGGCCATTTATCCGCATCGTTCAATTTATAGTGGTAGGTCAACGTATAGCTTTCGCCTGCCACCAGTGCGTCAAGATCACTGATTTCAAAGCATGGTTTCCCTGTTGTACTATCCGTATCAAATTTCAGGTTTGTTCCCTTTGCCAGCTCAACAGAGACGTCTCCTTTTTTCAAAGAAAAACTATTCTCATCATAATTTCCTGCAATTGATGTGCTTGTTCCAATAATATCCGAAATTTTTACTTTCTTTCCATCCGTTCCCAGTGTAGAGCTTACTGTCACCGTAAATTCCACATACTTATTCCCACTTGCATCCAGTTTAATTTCACTACCGCTTTTTTTCGTCTGAATGTCCGTCGGGTTTTGCAGCTTGATCGTGGTTTCTGTTCCTGGGAAACTTACTTCCCCGGAATCCTGATTTGCTTTTTTGCTGGCAACCGAATCGACCCTGAAGTATGCATTGAAAGACTCGTTTTCCATATCAGGTGCATTTTCAAAATCAAATACCAGCTTCACCAAGCCGTTTTTATCCACTGTAACCGCACCAATATCAATTTCCGAGCCATCATGGTTTTGCGCCATAATTCGGCCGGATTTTGATTCCTCCATGCCATATGGAAGCTGATAGGTCAGCGTCTTTCCATTTTTGAAAGTATCTGGATTCGTAACAAAATCCACTTGTGTCCGGATATTATCTCCAAATGTAATTACATGGTCTTTATCAATCGGGGTCCATGCTCCATTCTTGTGCTCTGAAACAGTAACAGAGGTAATATTTGTTACGGTGTTAAGTTCCTGTTCCGTTTCAGATGCAGTCGTAGCATCCGGGTCCTCATCCATCAAATCGCTGATACCATACCCCTCCGCGGCATTGACGGACACAAAGCTGGTGACCTCGTTCAGGGTAACGCTCACCTCGGCCACCTGGTCGATGGTGGTCTCGCCGTCGGACTCGCAGCCGGTGGCGACATCGCCGGAAATGACGGTGAGGGCCGTGGTCAGATCGGTCTCCTCGTCCACCGCCGCGTCGGACACCACGCCAATGGTCTCGCGGCCCTCGGCATTTTTGTACATGACGATATCACCCGGCAGGATGGAGGCAAACTCCTGCGGGTCATCGGTATAATATTCAGAGTTCATGCGGGCAAGCTCGCCACGCAGGGCGCTGATGCTGGCGTACTGGGGGATGATATCCTGCGGCACGCCCGCGTGGTACAGGCAGTAGGCCACAAAGGTGCTGTCCCAGTCGGCATACACCATGGGCTTGTCCTTATAATACTGGTCGGCATACATGGTGTAGCCGTTGCCGTCCTCGTCCACGTCGGCCTTGCTCTCGGTATAGCCGAGCTGGCTCCGGGCCACGAGCACCATGTCCTGGGCCCAATCCACGCTGGTGCGGTCTGGGGTCTTGGCGTCGTACTCCGCGTCGATCTCGGCGTTGGGGTTGACGAGGCAGGCGGCCGTATGCTCGTGCTCTTCCTTGCCGCAGATCAGCACCTTGCCATAGCACTCGGCGGTGTGGTGGTGGACGGTATAGCCCGTGTCGATCTCGTCGTCCGTTTCGGGTTTGGCGGCTTCTTTTTCGGGTTCCGGGTCGGCTACGGTCTCCGGTTCCTCGGCAGAATCGCTCTCCTCTGCGCTGTTTTCGTCCGTGTTGTACAGAGCGGTGCCGTCATCCGTTTTCTCCGGCTCGCCCTCTTCCTGGCCGCAGACCAGAACCTCTTCGAGGGTATAGCAGTCGTCGGTGTGCTCATGCTCGGTGCAGAGCAGTTCGCCGGTCTCCTGGTCGTAGCAATAATCCTGATGGACGTGGTCGCTCTCGATGCCGCAGGTCAGCACCTCTTCTTCCTCGTAGCAATCCGCGGTGTGGTGGTGCAGCACCACTTCCGGCTCCGGCTCTTCCTGCGTGGCGGGCTCACTTTCCGGCTCGCTCCCGGCTTCGTCCCAGTCCGCAGCGCTGGCGTCACCGTCCCCTGCGTCATCAGCCGAATCCATCGTTTCTTCGACGATTTCGCCCTCTTCATAGCCGCAGATAGGCTCGGTGCCCTCGATGTAGCAATCGTCGGTATGCTTATGTTCTTCTTTCCCGCAGTAATAGCGCGTGTCATCGGCGGCAAGCGCGATGCCATCCTGATGCAGCCGCCAGCTGACGCTCATGGCGGTCAGCATCGCCAGCACCAGAACCATTGCCACCGAACGCCGGGCCAAATGACGCTGCCGCTGGACGTTCTGAATGGCTTCCTGGAAGCGATTCTTCATTCCCATAATGGATTCCTTTCCTCAGTGGATCAACGAAAAACCGGACAAGGGCCAGACGCGTAAAAAAACCTTGCCCACGATTTGACTTTTTTCGACACAGCCGATCACCGTACTCCGGCTGTCGATGGAGGTGACGCGGTGGTCGCCCATCACAAAATAGCGGCTCTCCGGCACCTGATAGGGGAACTCGATGTCGCACTCGCCCAGCGCCAGCTCATCCACATAGGGCTCGTCGAGCACCTCTCCATTGACGCTCACGACACCTTTGGTGTCGATGGAGATGACATCGCCCGGCCCGCCGATGATGCGCTTGAGCAGCAGCTTGTTCTGCCAGTAAAAGCCACACAAGTCGCCCGTCTTCCAATCGTCCGTTTTTACCAGCAGGATCACGTCCCGGTCCTGCAAGGTGGGGTTCATACTGTCGCCCGACACCTGCAGCACAGGCAGCAGCAGCGTGGCCAGCAGCACTGCAATGGCCGCCACCACGATCAGGGTGCTCACCGTACCGCGCAGCACCCGCCAGAAACGCCGCCGCTCGGTCAGGCGCTCCCGTTCCGCATCCACCCGCCGCAAAGCCTCGGTTTCCTGCGGCGTTTCATCCTGCCGGAGCGTGTCGATGACGTCGATCAGCTCCGTGCGGCTCATCCGCCGCAATTTCCGCTCTGACATAATTCCTCCGCAAAGTCTTCTGCAAAGCTTTGTCTTTCATTCCATTCCCAATTTATCTCAATCGCCGCCCTCTGCAAAGCGCGGCGCAATCCACGAAAAAAAATTTATAAAAACAAGTGATATCAGTATAGCACCAATATTTCCTGTTTTCAATCAATTTTCCTAAGATTCTTTGCCACGATTCCTGCTTTTCATGATTTATTCCTTTTGCAAAACATCTTTTTGTATTTTTACAACAAAAGAGCACCCCAGGGCAGGAAACCCGGAGTGCTCTTTGATTACACAGTGTTGAACCGCGCGTTTTATTTACTTCTTGGTGCTTCCCATATCGGGGACGAAGCTATTGATCTTCTTGACGGTGTCCACGATGGTGACCACGTTGTTGATGATGGAGCTGCCGGCGGAGAAGACACGGGCAATGTAATTGAACAGGGTGCCGATATCCTTGAACATCTGCCAGCCGGTGGTTTCACCACCAACCAGATAGGTCATCTCCTCTGCATCAATGGCTGCGTAATTGGCGGGCATTTTGAGTTCATAGTTCGTCATAGTAATTTTCCTTTCTTCAGTAAACTCAATAGAAAAGCAAATTCATCAGGAACCCTGTGCGGCGACCACGGTAACCACGACAGCGACCACCGTTGTGACCACCAGCACCGTGCCGAGGTTGTCTTTCAGCTTCCAGCTCTTCTCTGTGTCAGCGGTTGCCGGTGCTGTCGTCGTTGTCTTGGCTGCAGTGGCTGTGGCTGTGTTCTTTTTGGCCGTCGGCGTCCAGTGCGCGTAGATGGTGGTATCGTCCTTGAAGTTGTACCGCGTGGTGATCTTGGTGCCGCCCACCACATCGTCGTACCAGCCATCAAACTTATAGCCCTCCATGGTGGGGGTGGGCGTACTGGTCAGCCGGTAATTGGAGCCGTACTTGTAAGCATACAGCTGCATGACATCACATGTACCGCCCTGTGCTTCCAAGTAGACGTTGTAATAGCTTGCGTCCGCCGCAAACGCCATGGGCACCAGGTTGCAGCACAGTGCCAGCGTCAGTACGCAGAGCACGAGCTTTTTCCAAAGCTGCTTCATAGACCGCGTCCTCTCTTTCCAAGCGTATTTCCCCGGGCGCTTTCCGGTGTTCCGGGAGCGGCACGTTCCACCCAGCCGCCGGGCGGTTTTCCAGCGCTCTCCCATGGAACAATTATGAATCGGAACTGGTGCCTTGTCAAGCCCGGATCGCAAAATCGAGGTGGGAATTTTTATGGCATTTTCCGTCATTTTCCGCGTTCCCGGACAGATGTCGCGTTTCCGCGGCCATTTCCCGCCGGTTTCCCGTTTTTGCGCCCCTCTCTGCCGTGCAGGAAACAGCATGGAGGAAAAGCTCACAGCCGGTTCTTTTTCATCAGAAATATTTTACCAGAAATGCCCGTGTCCGCGCAAGTGTCCAAATGGACACAAATCACAGATTTGCGCCTGTTTTATTGGGTTCTGCACAAAGCCGCCCACAAAAGTTCGTGAAGAACGCACAAAAAACACAGCATAAAAATCCACCGCAGCCGGGCAGGCCCTCGGCGTACTTGTTGGTCAAGATGCTGCCCATGGCCGCCATGACGGCAGGCGAGACGATACAACTTCCCCCTCTCTGAGATGTTTCTTTCCCAAAAAGCGCGGCCCCGCATTGGGCCGGACGGTTTTTTCCATGATCACAAAATGCCAGCCTTTCTTCCACCGCAATTTCGACAAAAACGCTTGCTTTTTGAGCCCGTATTGCTTATTATATTCCTATAAAAATGCTGGGTGGTTTTTGTGCAGGTCGTCTGCATGGGCACCGCCCGGAAGAACGGAGGAAGCCGCATGACCCTTGCGGAAGAGAAACAGGTTCAGCGCAAAGCGGGCATTGCGGCTTAAAAATTTCCGATATTGAAAAA
>OLPN01002533.1_pt1 | contig 14023 bp, 10 predicted proteins | sample 1672601 | NCBI WGS metagenome assembly OLPN01 (sample SAMEA3136704, study PRJEB25190) | human gut metagenome | reverse complement strand
TGTTACAGAACTATCGAGGATTGCTCCCTGAATTTGCAGACAGCATACAAAAAAAGGAATTCAGGGTATTGCGGAGAATATACAGGAAACAAAGAAGCGGTATAAACCGGTCATTCCATCGTAAACTTCTGAAAAGAAATGCGGTAATATCAGACCTGTTTTATTACCGTACAGGAATTCCTGCAGAAGAAGAACTGCTTTATAACCTCAAAATCCGAAAACTGAAACAAAGAAAATGTAAGAAAAACAGCTTCCATTCCATTTATCCAGCTGTAATTGACAAGCTAAAGATACTGGAAGGAATGTATGCGGAGCAATCATTCGAAACCGTATCAATGTCGGGAGAAACTTATTACTTCATTCCAAAACATTTATTACCGTAAAAGCATATGGAACAGACCAAAGAACAATTACAGAAAGAGATCATGGAGATACTCTATACAAAATCTCTTGTCAAACCCGTTTGGGTGACCTGCTCAGAGGTATACTGGAACATCCAGAATATCAAAGTTACGGAACGCAGCGTACGTGAAGCCTTGGACTGGCTGGTAAAAAATGAGGTAGTCCTATATCAGGGCGACAAGTACCAGATAAACAAACGAGAGTTTATTGAAATGAGCAAAAGAAAAGCCATGGAGGAAAAGGAAATGAGCCAAGAGACAAGTCCACAGCCTGAGAACACAGGAATGAATGATAACAAGACTGAAATAAGGAACGCCGGAACAGATACGACCGCAACGGTGCGTAAAAACTACCTGTTCTATGTCATTATTGCACTCATTGCCTTTCTTTTGAGCGGCATACTTATCGGCATACTCTGCTTCAATCATTATGCCCAAAAGGAAGACATCACTCCACCTATTATAGAGAGGCAAGACAGCCTCTCTATACAAGAAATGAAAATCAGTACCATGGGCTATATCAAGGATGAGTACACTATAAACCGAAACTTCAAGAATGTGACTCAATCTCTCAAAGGACAACAGGAAATCAATCAGGAATTGCTGTATTTAATCCGCTCCCAGCAAGAACAGATAAATTCTCTGGCAGAATATAACAGATATCAGACACGGATTATCGAACAGAACCAACGTGAGAACCACATTTATCTGTGGATTATCGGCATAACAACGCTGATAGCTAGTTCACTCCTGATAGCGTGGTATGGAAAACGGAACTGATATGAAAACAGAAGATGAACAATTCATTCCGTACTTATTTGCAATCATAGGCCTTTTCTTTAATATTGTTAAATCAATAAAAACGGATAATAAATATTTGTTTTTTATCAAATAATTGATTATAATTGCGATTGACAAAGATGATGTTTTATTTTTCTTCTTCTTTTTCCACAAATAAAACAGAAATCGTCTGGAAGAACCGGAGGAAATTTCAAAAGATCGTTTTTGAAGTTTTCTCTTTTTTTGTTTTCTGACGGAAGCCGGCAGGATTCAGAAAAGGGAAACGGAGTCATTCAAATTTATTGTTAAACTTTTAAATTCTATCAATTATGGCATCATTTAGAGCTACATTGGAATTTGCAGGAAAAGAGTATGACGTACTGCACTCTGAGTATGAATTCAGTCGTACAACAGACGCGAAGGGAAAACCATCCTCAAACATCCAGGGAGGACGTGTTTCGGTAGTTATCGAATCAACTGACGACACTGCGACCATCGAAGCCATGTTGAACAGCCAGTTCAAGCAGGTGGAAGGAAAAATCGTGTACAAGAAGATTGAAGAGGATGCTAAGATGAAGGAAATCGAGTTCAAGAACGCCTACATCGTACACTACAAGGAAACTCTTGACGTGAACAACGACGTGCCGATGACAATCGCACTCACATTCTCCGCTGAGCTTATCAATGTGGGCAACGCTGCGCTTGACAACAGATGGCCGAAAAACTGATGAATGAAACATTTGAAATAATGTATTCTCCATGGCTATTCATGGAGAATACATTATCATTTATCATCAAAAGAATCGTATCTTAAATATGCAAAATACTCACATATAATAATCTTTTATCCCTATTTAAATTCTCTACGGCACCTATGGAGTTTCCTTACACGAAACGACAGTTGAAATATATCGCTTTAATATTCATACATTACAAAAGACCTAATATGACAAAAGCATGAAACATTCCAAGGATTATAGCATGGCTTTGGTTGAATTATTTCCTTAAAGCACTTGTAATTTACAGAAAATCTGTATCTTTGCAAAATTTTTAATACAAGTAGTTTTGTTGAGAACAACTATAAATAAAAAAAGCCTATGGAAAATAATTTAAATCAGGATCCTAAAAGTAAAATATACGATTTCTCTCATCACTGGATAATTCCTGTATTGCATGCGACTTTATGGGGATCAGCATTGTCTGTAGCTCAAAAAGCAGGCCATGTTCTTGGCTCTACCGATGACGAGAAAATAGCATTATTTCAATTTGGAACGATATTTGTAGTATTATTCCTAGAGATTCTTATAGTAATGTTTGATGTATATATAGAGCAAAGGGCAAATTACTTTGCCCCCAAGTTTCTTATATTCATTGTTGTGCTATTAGCTACTCTAATTATCACAGCAGTTTATACTATATTAGCAATTATAGGAACAAAGAATATAAATATGACAAATGTTTTATTTGAGATAATGATTTTTTCCAGTGTATTAAAATTATTAGAGGTCTTATTGCAAAATAATTCCTGGTGGTATGTCGTTAAAGCATCAGATATAATAGAGGCGAATGATTCATATACTCGAAGAGATTTACAATAGAATTGAAATAAAATAATAAAAAGATGGAAACAACAGTTTTTTGGGTTTTTGCAATAATCACAATACTCCTTTTCTTGTTCTTGTTGGTAGAATTTTATTTATACACTAATGAGACAGTAAAATTTAATGTTGCCTGTGCAGGTTCTGAGAAGCCATTCACTCCGCAAGCATTAAATGTAACGAATCTTAGATGGGATAACTTCAAAGATAAGAACGGGAATAAATTAAACAAGAAAGACTTTATTAAATTCATAATAAAAGGAGATTCAATGTTGCTTGGTGGAATCAAAAACAATGATTTGGTTTTTGTAAGAAAAATAAAGGACAAAACCGCACTTCAATTTCCTTCTATTATGGCATTGAAGCGAGACAAAAACGCTTTACAGAAAGCTGCACAATTCAATGACAAAGCAACAATAAAAATAAGGAGAACATGGCGGATATGCACTCTTGATAAATCAGATGAAGAAATTGAAAATATTTTATTAGAAATCATCAATAGTCAGGAATTCAATAATCTAAAGCGAATAGACGAATCAAAATTTCCGGAAGCGGAATGTCTTGTTGGTGATTTCAAGGAAAAGCGTTTGAAACGCTATAGAGAAGAACATGAAGGCTGCAATCGTACAGATAGTAAAGATAACAATGCTATCATATCTACAACATTCGATACAAGAACAGGCAAGGTACACTTCTCTATACATCCATTTTATTCCATAATCGGGAAAGTGGAATATGCGTTTAGCATAAGTAATTCAGAAGCATAACAATTATAAATGAGGCTATAAGCTTATTCAAAAAGGTGGAAAGGATAATGTATTTTAAAAGAATTCCTTTCTACCTTTTGTTTTATGCAAAAAAGTATCCAAGTTTTGTTTTACTGAATTCTTTTTGATATATTTGCGATTAACAAGGATGATGTTTTATTTTTCTCCTTTTCTTCTAAATAAAACTGAAATCGCATGAAGGGCAAGGAGGAAATTTCAAAAGATCAGGCTTTGAAGTTTTCTCTTTTTTGCTTTTATGCACTGACATATTTCAGTAAGAGAATTCCGGTTGTTGAACTTTAAACATACTGTGCCATGCTGGAAGAAAAGAAAATATCAATCAGCATAGATGGAAATCCGCTGCACTCTTTTCTGCAGGTCATGCTGAAACAAGTAATCAATGACCATCACTATTTCGAGATCAGTCTTGATATAGAGGTGGGCGAAGCCTATGCCACGCATTCGCTGGAACAGGCGAAAAACTGGCTGGGGAAAAAAGTAGTCATACAGATGGGTGAAAACACCTTCATAGGAATCGCCACTCATGTTTCGCTACACCGAGCTGACGGCAACCACGGCTGTCTGCTTCTGACCGGATATTCAAATACATTCCTTCTGGAATCGGACCAGACCTGCGCTTCGTGGCTGGACAAGACTCTGGCCAATATCGTCAGCGAAATTTGTGAGAAAGCAGGCGTAACCGCACAGGTTTCACCTGAATATACAGAAAAAATAGAGTACGAATGCCAATACAGGGAAAGCAACTTCGACTTTATCCGCAGGCTAGCCAGACAATACCATGAATGGTTGTACTACGACGGCAAGCAACTCGTATTCGGCAAACCGACTGTACCAGCAGGCATACCACTGATGTATGGACGTAATCTGCAAAGCCTGGATATCTCCATCCAAACCATTGCCCGCCCACTGGCTGGTCAATCCTATCATTCGCCAGACGGACAAAAATATGAATCAACATCTCCTGATGCCCCAAAAGGTCTCGGAAATTTAGGACACGCGGCATTCCAGGCTTCCATAGGGCTGTTCAAATCACCAGCCAATCAGTCGGCCGAACCCCGTATATCCAACAAAGGGGAACTTGACAGCTATTTCCAAAAGAAACAACAAAGCGATACTGCGGCTTCACACTACATTACCAGCGAAAGCGACTGCTACAGCCTGACAGTAGGAAGTGTGGTTGACATACAAACAGCCATACAAATAGAAAACTTCAGTTTTGCAGAGCAGACACTCGGCTCGTATATCATTACGGAAATCACCCATATCATAGGGTCGGGCAACAGCTATTACAATACCTTTACGGCACTGAGCGCAACTGTACCAAGCCTTCCGGCTCCGGAGGTACCTCTACCCGTGGCACAGACCCAGCAGGCGGTAGTGGTAAGCAACGATGATCCCAAAAAGCAGGGACGTGTACAGGTAAAGATGAACTGGCAGTCGGGGGACATGAAGACCTCATGGATACGTGTCATGACACCGGATGCCGGAATGAGTGACAAAGTATCTACCAACAGGGGATTTGTCTTCATCCCAGAAAAGGACGACATCGTGCTGGTAGGCTTCCGGCATGATGACCCGAACCGTCCATTCGTAATGGGCAGCCTGTTCAACGGAAATACCGGTGCAGGCGGAGACAGTGGCAACAAGAAAAAGAGCCTGACCACCCGGAGCGGATGTACCATCACGATTGATGACGACAAAGGAAGTATTCTCATCACAGATCCGAGCGGAAGTAAAGTGCTGCTGGGCGGTGACAAAACCATCACCATCGACTCGGAAGAGAAGATTACACTACATTCCAAAGTAATCGAAATACATGCCGATGAAAAGATAGATGCCAACGGTAAGACAGAAGCAAGCATGACAAGTGACAAAATCAAGATTGACGGGACTACGGAAACTGCAATCAAAAGCTCTACTGTAATCAAAGAAAACGCTCCTACCATCGAAGCAGAGGGAAAACAGAGCGTTGCCATCAAAGGAACTATGATTGATGTGGACGGTAAAACAATGACCAACGTGAAAGGTGGCATATTGAACTTGAATATGTAAAATAAAACAACAATATAAATCAGAGCAACAGCCTATGTTACTGGCGGACACACACATGACAACGGTTACGGGCGTGGATGTACATACGACAACCGTGCCTCCATACAATCCCATCCATCCCTACATAGGGATAGTGATTGACCCGGCCGACTACATTCCGTTTCTCGGGACGAACGTCACCGTAAACGGGATGAAAAGAGGTGTGTCCGACACGAGCGGCACGCTGCTCACCGTGTCACACATCCCGCTGGTGGGAGCCTTTACGATGGCACCCATCATCGGGCATGAGAGCATGAACTTCTATTCGTCGCAGAGCGTATTCTCCGACGGCAGCCGCCTGAGTCCGAAAGGATACATGGTGATGACCTGTAACGACACGGGACTTCCGTTGTCTGCCACCATGGGAAAAAGCAAGGCAGGGAAAAAGAAGCTGAAGCCTACGCTCTTCGCGCCGACATCATTCTCCATCCCTGCCCCGACGGGAAAGCCCGTATTTGTAGGCGGTCCATACATCCCGGACATCGGAGGGGCGGCCATGGGACTGCTTTCAAGCATCGGTTTCAGTTCCGTGCTGAAGGCCGCTGTAAAAAGCGGCAGCAAGATTGGCAAGAAGATACTGACAGAATTCAACCACAAGGTACTTAAAAGCAAGGTAATGCAGAAAGTGCCAGGCACAAAGAAACTGTCCGAAAAATTCTGTAAAATGGGCTTCGAGCCGGTCGATCTGGTAAGCGGCGTGGTGGTTTACGAAGGGCTGGACTTCCGGTTTCCTTCACCGGTACCATTATCTTGGGAACGGTCATGGTACTCAGACTCCCACTACACGGGATGGCTGGGGCACGGTGTGCATAGTATCTATGACCGTACCGTACAGGAACTGCCCGAAGACGATGCAGTGGCACTCCGCATGGAAGACGGACGGGCCGTGGCATTTCCGGCCATAGCTGAAGGCGAAGAATTCTACCTCCGTGAAGAACGAATCACCCTGAAGCATACAAAAACAGGCTACGAGGCATACAACCATGACACATGGATGACCTATGTGTTTGATATGCGCGAAGGTGACGGACAGAGTTTCCGTATGACAAAGGCGGTGAACCCGGACGGACTGGGTACCACAATAGGCTTCAGCAACGGGAAGCCGTCGGAAATGACAGATGCATCAGGAAGGCGCATCCGTATAGAAACTGAACGACGCGGCTTCATCACCCGGCTGTCCCTTGAGACAGACAAGGGAACAGAGACACTGGTGGCCTACGGCTATGACAGGGACGGAAACATGACGGCCATCACTGACGCACTCGGACAGACCACTCGCATCGTGTACGAGGGACATCTGATGACAGAAAAGACAGACCGCAACGGAGATACCTTCCACTGGGAATATGACGGCAAGGGACGCTGCGTGCATACCTGGGGCAAGGACGGCATTCAGGAGGGACGCATCGAATACCATCCGGAAAAGGGCTACAACCTGGTGACCGATGCCACAGGTGGAGTAACCACCTACAGATACAGGCCGGACGGAATCGTCACTTCGGAAGAAGACCCTCTGGGCAACATCACCCGATATGAATATACCGAACATTCGGAACTGTATCGCGTAACCGATCCCGAAGGACACGTAACAGGCTACAGCTATGATCCGGAAGGCAACCTCACTGGAGTGACACATCCTGACGGGACCGGTGAAATGTATGTATATGACGAACAGGGACGTCCCATTATTCAGGTGGATGCAGAAGGGCACCGTATGCACCGGCTGTACGATGAGGAACGCGGACATCTGGTAGCCAGAAGCATAGGACCAACCGGAGAGGTGACGGTCTTTGGATATGATGAACACGGAATGCTCGTCAGGATGACACAAGGAGACCGGGTGAGCGAACTGGTCTACGATGAACGGTACAACCTCGTTTCGTGGACCGAGAATGGAAAGACCCTGCGACGGTGGGACTATGACCACAAGGGACAAGTGACAGCAGAACACTCGCCCATGCTCCGGCCTGACCGCTTCGAATACGATGCGCTGGGACGTGTCACACGCGTGTACGCACATGACGGCAACACGGTAGAACTGGGATATGACGCATACGACAGCGTGACGGAAGCACGGGATGCACACCGCCACGTAAGGATGACATACACTCCGCTGGGAAGTCTCGCCACACGTGCGGAAGGAGAACGCGAGGTGAAATTCCTTTATGACAGAATGGAAAGGCTGACGGACGTGGTGAACGAACGTGGCGACTCATACAGCTTCGTCCGTGACAAGGCCGGACAGGTATGCACGGAAAGGGGATTTGACGGCATGACGCGCAATTACATACGCAACCGTGCCGGAGAGACCGTACTTGTGGAACGTCCCGGAGGAAGAAGCACCGCCTACGAATATGACGCAAGGGGACGCATGTGTACCGTATCATACCATGACGGTACAAAAGAAGAATACTCCTACGACAAGAACGGTAACCTGGTAATGGCGGCAAACGCATCGGCACGCATCCGGCTGGAACGTGACGCGGCGGGGCGCATTATCAGGGAAAGCATGGAACTGCCTGCCGGAGACACACCTGTGGAAGTGACCTCCGTGGAATCGGAATACGACGGCTACGGAAACCGCACAAGGGTACGGAGTTCGCTGGGCGCTGACGTGAGACTGGACTATGACAGCTTCGGACTGGTAAGCGGAGTAAACGCAAGCTGCGGCAAGGAAGACAATCCCAAATGGGAAAGCGGCATCAGACGTGACGATGCCGGACGCGAGGTGGAACGCTTCGCCACGGGAGGAATACGCATAGCCACGGACTATGACGACACGGGTATGGTGCGCTCTCGTCACGTGTATTCAGACGGAAGGCATACGGGATTCCGAAGCTACAGATGGGATGTGGGCGCAAGGCTGATGTCGATGCGCTGCAACCTGTCGGCAGAACCGGTAATCTTTGACTACGACTCGGTGGGAAACCTCATACGGGGAGAATACGGTATGTTCGACCGTATCTTCCGCACACCCGACCTGGTGGGGAACATCTACCGGGACGAGAACCGCAGGGACCGCACCTACGACAGAGGCGGACGGCTGCTGAATGACGGTGAGTTCCACTACAGTTATGACTGTGAGGGAAACCTCGTACACAAGAGCCGGAGAAATCTGACTGAAACGCCGAAGGCACAGGCAAGGCACGGCTTCCTGAGCATTTTCACGGGTAGTGAGAAAACAGAAGCAGACAACACACAGGCATGGCAGCCGGGAGATACCTGCTACACATGGCTGGCAAACGGTATGCTGGAAAGCGTCATTACGCCGGAAGGAAAAACCGTGACATTCGAGTATGACGCATTGGGCAGACGCACGGCAAAGACTTCTGACGGAACGGCAAGGATGTTCTGCTGGGACGGCAACGTGTTGCTGCATGAGTGGGAGTGCAAGGAGAACGAACGGCCACGGCTTGTGACGGACGATATGGGACGGGAAAGCTATGACCGTAAGATGGCATTTGAAGATGTCATCACATGGGTATATGACGGACAGAGCTTCACACCCGTGGCCAAGGTGACGGAACAGGAACGGTACACGATTGTGCATGACTATCTGGGTACGCCTACACAGGTATACGACAGCAAGGGAAAACTTGTATGGGAGATGCTGCTGGACGTGTATGGGAATGCGAAGGAATATACAGGAGAAAAATGCTTCATACCGTTCAGATACCAAGGGCAGTATGAGGATATAGAAACTGGACTGTACTACAATAGATTCAGATATTATGAGCCACAAATGGGGATGTTTATAAGTCAAGATCCTATAGGTTTGGCAGGTGGAAATCCTACTCTATATGGATATGTATTTGATTCTAATATAGAAATAGACCTATTAGGTGAAAAACCATCTGATATAAATAGACATCATTTAATACCTCAAGAAATGCTTAGGAATCCAGATTTTATGAACCAATTGAGGAATATTGGCATAAAAAATCCTACTGATTTTGTTCATAGACAAGTTGCTGATATAACAGAAGCATTACATAAACAAATACATAAAGGTGCTGGTGGAGGAAAATGGAACATGGAATTTAGGGATTGGTTTGAGAATAATCAAAATTTCAGCAAGAAAGATTTGCATACTCAAATACGTAAGATGATATATAATTACAAAATCCCTCGTTCTTCAAGAAATTTTGCAAAAAAATATGGTAGAAAAGCAAAAACAATATGTAAATAATGAGGAATATGAACTATTTTATTGTTAAAAACCAAGAAATGCCTTGGGGAGATTATGGAGATATTTTATTCTCTGGATTACTCACTGTTATGGATGCTGATTTCAATACTCTAAAATATCCAGAATTAGAGCGAACAGGACCATATATACCTGAAATTTATATTGCCAATAGTCGAAATATTGTTGTCACTGATACCATAAAACAAATTATTGAACAAAACGATATCAGTGGAATAACAGAATTTCGCCATATTGTCAAGAAAAAAATAGTTAATATTGATTGGAGATCATGGAATAAATCTGAAGCTCCATTATTTATACCAAAATCAAATGAACCAGAAGATTATATTTTAAAAGGAGAAAATAGTCTTGATTTGTTTGATTCCATGCCTGACATATGGGAGTTAAAAATAGTAAAAGACTACAATGTGACTAAAATATCGGATAAAATTGATAGAGTTAATTATTCTCATTTATTGTTGGAAACGAAACCGCTATTTGATATTTTCACACCTCAAAATGTGCTTATTATTATTGTCTCTGAAAAATTAAAAAACATATTTGAAACTAATAATATTGACACATTGCGATATATCAAACTACAGCAAGGATAAATAGATTTATGTTGTTAACTGATAATCATACCACAATGATAGTAGGCATCAATGTCTACGTGATGACGATCTGCCTTTCAACTCTATCTATCCTACATAGGAATGGTGATGGATTATCAACTACATTCTCTTTCTTTAAGTAAACATTCTTTTAGGCTGTTTTATAAAGAAGAGGAATAATTCTGTTAATGTATAATAAGGAGGTATATTGGTGAAAAACATTTGAGGTTTGAACGTTTACTAACTCTCCTTTAATTTGATAAAGATAAATAGGTATTTCTTTTTCAAGTGCAAACGAACAAGGCAATTAGTGAAAAATCAGTCATCAAATATCCGTAATCCATTAATTATCGCTATCTTTGTCTTTACAAAAGAACTATGTAATCATGAAAGAGTCTATAATCATAAAGAATTTGGGTCCACTTAAAGAAGTGGAAATAAGCGATATTAAGCCATTGACTGTATTCATAGGAAAGTCTGCCAGCGGTAAAAGTACCATCATGAAGATTATCGTGCTCATGCGATACATCTATAAAATGGTAAATATCCGGTCGTATCTGAAAAACGCGAAGATTACACGTTCGCCATTCAAACTGCGTTTCAACTCTCTGCTTAAAGACGGATTGGAAAGCATGATAACGGCAGAGACTGAGATATATTATACCGTAGAAATAAACGGGAACCAATATACCTTGTCCTATACCAACAAGACTTTGCAGTCGGACATCAACATTCCCAACAACGATCTGGTATTCTTCAAGGAATCGTATGTATCAGAAACACGAAGCGTAATCCCTACATGGGCATCCAAAGTGGGCACTTTTAAAGGGGCAAGCCTCGGTTTCTTCTTTCACGAAACATTCAACGACTTCAACGATGCGACAGATGTCATCAAAGAGCAGCAACTGGACTATCTGAATCTGAAGATGAAAGTCCAGAAGTCCGGCAACAAACCAAAACAGTTTATGATAGAATCATTACAGGAAGGTACCAAACCTGTGGAACTGAAGTATGCTTCTTCTGGTATTCAGACATCTGCTCCATTGGTTACCATCGTTCGCTATTTTGCAAAAGAGTTCTCATTCAAGGACGCTTTCAAGCGTTCTGTGCTTGACTATCTGTACAAACAAGACAGACTTGAAAAATTCACTCCCCAAATCAACCAAAGCGATTTGGAGAAGTATGTGCATATCCATATAGAAGAAGCCGAACTGAGTCTTGATCCTGAAGCACAGAGAGCCCTCATAAGCAATCTTGTTGACGAAGCGTTCCACAAGAACAATGAAGACCGCAAGCTGGGACTGATGATAGCCACACACAGCCCTTATATCGTAAACCATCTGAACGTATTGCTACGTGCCGGATATTATGAAAAAGCAAGGGAAAACTATCCATTTCTGGAGAAGGATAATATCGCCGTATATCGTGTACATGAGGGCACTCTGACATCACTGATGGCAACAGACAACGATACTGAAGAATATGTAATCAATACCTATGATATGTCCGACACGATGGAACGAATCTTTGACGAATACGAAAGCATGGAGGGATAATGTATGGACAGCGCACTGATTGATTTCCTCAAAAAGGACTATCCCGCACATTTCGGACAAGCATGGAAAGAAGACACAATGCAAGTCCGGAGAGAACAACGGCCTAAAGGCAAGTTCGAAATACGAGACGGACAACCGCAGATTGTACAATACACAGGTAATGGCGTATCCGTCATCAACAACAATTCGGAAACAGATGTAGAAATCGTAGATTTCGAACACTATATAAACATCTTTCGCGGTACCGATGCCGGTATGGGTCGTAAATGTGACTTTATCATCAATCCAATAGCCGGATATGAATTTATTATATTCAATGAGCTGACTGAAAGCGAAAGGCAGTACATTATGCCTTTCACTTCTCCCAAAACAGGGGAAGAAAAGGAAGGAAAGCTGGCATACGCAAAAAAACAACTGGAAATCTCCATTGAAAAATTCTATAGCGTAAACAACTTTTTGGACAACTATGAAAAAAAGGTAGCCCTCTTTTCATGCCGACTGACAGACGGAAAGCCGGAACGTTATATGACACGGTCTGTCAGTGCTTTCAGAAAACCGCAAAAGATTCTATCCAACATACGTGCCCATGAGTCCTTGGCACACGGATTCGTATTTGAACAAAGAATCTATAACAAAGAATACAAAACAATATAACAATAAACCAACTAAATAAAAAATACCTTTCCAGTATGGCCAACAACGAACATAATCCGATAGCTACAAGAATAGGCAATATACAGAACTTATGGATAGAGGAAAGACAGAAACACCCAGATGCAAAAGTGTACTGTATTACCTGCGACCAGGAAGACTACCCACTGGTGGAAGGATTCATCCGTCTGGAAGGTTCTCCATACGGGAAAAGCAGTGACATAGTCCTTGCCTTCATAACAGATTATGAATCTCCGGCCATACTATACTCGTTCCTAATAAATGAATGGATCACATCTTTTGAAGCCGACCTCAAAAAATATCCGGAATGGAACTGGACGGAGTTTGACAGCCTGAAAAAAGAGGCAACCAAACTTGACCGTAACGACAGCAAAAGCCTGAAAACATTCTATGTCCGTATGGTTTCCAGCTTTAAGGAATTTGCCGGAATCTCTGATAATATCCTGGCCATAACAATCATCATTTACAAAATCGGAGACGTAGAATCCTTGAACAAATGCATGAAGGAACTGGCTGAACTTCTTCCATCTCATGTGAGCCTGATATTGACAGACTATAACAGCCGTGAAGTATATGAACCATTGCTGGAAAGCCTGAAAGATAAAGCGTGCCGCATAAAAATACCCAACCAGAATACGGCAGGAGCCTACAAAGAAATTGCCACACAAGGAGACCCGCACAATCCGCAAGTAAAATACAGACGATGTCTGTTTGAACTGGGAGAAGCCACCAATGCCGGAAAAAAACAGGAGGTGAAGCGACTGGGCGAAGAACTTGTAAAAATATGCCGTGAAATAGGAGGCACAGTAATGTGGGCTTCAGCCTATCTGATTTATGGAGGATTCATGCTGAGTTTCAAAAACGAATCTGCCTTCACTCATAAAATACTGGATAGGGGCATCAGTATTGTACAAACGGCTAAAGAAGAAACCAAGGAATGCAACCAGATTCTGATACAGCTATATGACTATAAGGGTATCGCATTCAATCTTTCAAGAGATACCAAACAAGCTGTAAAATGCTTCCTTAAAGGAGCTGAAATTGCCAAGAAAGAGGAATTGAAATCCATAGCAGTCAACCAATATGGCTATGCACTGCTTGCCGCACTTAAAAAAGACAGGCTTTTTTATGAACCAATCCTTACAGAAGCCTTTGAATACGGATATGCACTTGATGACAATGAACTGAAAACCGTAAACCTTTCTTTCATTGCAAGCACCTACATTGATAAAATATATTCTCTGGATGGAAAAGAACGTGAAGAAATAGCAAGACGGATGGAAAACCTTTATGGCGAGGACTGGCAGGCAGACTCAAAAGAACTGTCTGCTAAA
>OLPN01002529.1_pt1 | contig 14040 bp, 9 predicted proteins | sample 1672601 | NCBI WGS metagenome assembly OLPN01 (sample SAMEA3136704, study PRJEB25190) | human gut metagenome | reverse complement strand
GGAGGATAGGCCGTTCCGCTCATGCAGGGCGTTTGACCCAAGAAAATCTGAGATGTATCTCAGTGGTTAAAAATTGTCTTGAAATTCTGTATAGAATCTGGGATAATCTTTGATCGTGACATATGGGAGATTGGCGCAGCGGGAGCGCAGTTGCCTTACAAGCAAACGGTCACAGGTTCAAATCCTGTATCTCCCACCATTAATTACATGCCACGCTTTCGCGTGGCATTTTTATTTCGGGCGTTTAGCTCAGCGGGAGAGCACTTCCTTCACACGGAAGGGGTCATCGGTTCAATCCCGGTAACGCCCACCATAGATTTTTAGCCGAGGTTATTTGTCTCGGCTTTTTTATTGTACGGCAATCGATGACGAAGACCCGGATGGTGTGGTGACCTATTACGCTTTCTGCTCCGAGAGCCAGGCTACTGCGGATGATGCTGCCAACGACGAGGACGCCGCTGGCAAGGATGCCGCTGACGATGATGCCAACGCAACTGGTGATGGCTCCGAAGAGTCGAACATCGCCTCCTCACAGACTGGTGGGGCAATGGATGACGCCCGCGATGGTCGGCGATGGCAGCATCGCGGGCGTCTTGGCTGCCGCCGCTTCGCCTCCGTCGCACAACTAATTGTTTCTTGCGCTGTCTTTTCATTAAACGTGCTAATAGTTAAACGGACCGGGTTGTTCCCAGTCCGTTATCCAAATTTATCTAGTTAAGTGTTGCTATACCGCTTAGACGAGCTGGCATAGCTCTTTGTATAGTTCCCTGATGCTGAAGCGCTTTTCTTGGTTCGCCTTGATTCCCTGATCAGCAAGCTTCAGCAATTTGCATACAGGAACGCTTGGGTCTATTTTCGGCTCTTCTTTCATCTTAACCAAGTAAGGCGAATCATTGATCCTCGAAGCAAGTTGGTACGGGGTTTCTAGCGTGAGCAGCAAATGCATTATGCTGCAGAGAGCATAGGTATCGATCGTCTCTGAATGTCGAAGTTCTTCAATGCCCTCTACATCGCGGGTGAGCATTTCAGGTGGGGCATACTCAATTGTTCCGTAACGCCAGATGCCATATTGAGTGGTAGTAAATGGGGAATCTGTTTCAATGTACGAAGCGCTTCCCAGGTCAACGAGACATATATCAAAGCAGCAGGAGTCCACTTGTTGCTGAAGGTTTGCTCTTTCTGTTCTGATAATGATATTGCGCGGTGATAGATCGCGGTGCACGAAGGCACCCTCAAGCGATTTGGCATTGAGGAGTATTTTTAGGACCGCTTTGGCAATTGCGGCAACCGTAATGGGCTCGATCCCAATACACGCACCAAGGTCTACATGGGGAAGTAAGTCTATTGTTGCTGCCAGCGTGACCCCTTCAACATACTCTCTGACGATAATTGGCTTGCCCTTGGCGTTCCCTAGCCCAAATATGCGGGGAAAACCCTTTAAATGTGAAACCGCCAATGAACTGCGAAATTCTTCCATGGTAAGCAGTGTTTGAACTTCTTCGTATCTTTGCAGCGCTTCTTGAGAGGTTTCCTTGTATTTGATTTCCTTAATGCCGTCTTCGTGGAACAAAGGGGATTTCAGCGCGACGCATTCATTGAGCGTGTTGTAGGCTTTGCGCATAACCATGCTGTTGGAATATGGGGCTTTATTTTCCAGGAAAAATGTCAGAAAACGACGACTCGTTTCTTCCTTTGTGCAGTTTGGGTCCACGAAAGCTGGCGTAAAGGAGTCCAGGGAGAGAATAGATACTCGTTGTTCTAATTGGTTATTGAACCCGAAGCATGGGTCAACTGAATCCAAAACTGCCCTTCTTTCATACAGTGTGATTGATCAATACTGCAATCTGATGAGCCTTGAATGTTGCGCAACAAGGTAATGGGCCCATGTAGCCAGTTAACTATTAATCGGATATTTTCAGAACAAGAAACCTCGTTGTTTTGCCTAGACAGAGTGTGTCACCATGGCTGATTTTGACGGGGGGGGGTTCTTTTTATTAGCAGATCCTTGCGGTTCTATCTCAGTGATAGATTTATCGGCTCCTGAAATTAGAGTAGTGCCGTTTGTCGATCCTAGCCCCTGAGCGTACCAGGCGCTTCCGTCTTCAAAAATGCGAAGATGTTTTCTGGAAACATCAATATCGACATCATTGATGTTGTTGCTACCTGTTGCCAAGAGCCCGATAGTGGTTCCTTCCTCGGTGGTAGAGAGAGGGTATATAGGAGAGCAAGCAACCTCGTTATCGATCCTGATTAGCCCAAGTTTTATGGGTCTGCCGGCGGATTTGGTTGTGTGCTTTGGTTGCGCTAGTGTTGGCTGAAGCGTTGAAAATGTGAATGAAAGCTTCTTCTCCATGAAACTGTGCGTTGTCCTTGTCGCAATTTCGGGATCTGCGAGGCATCCAGTAGTCAGAAACATCATCACCAAAAGCACGGCCTTATCGGATGTTTCCGACATAGGTGATGCGTTGATTCTGCGAATAGCGTTGGCATACAGATTTCCATCAAGGGAATAGTGCCTGAGAAGAGCCCCCATTTCCTTTGCCGCTACACCACCGTAGTGCTCTATAACCTCGTGGTACGCACAGGGTTTGGCTAAATTGGAAACGATTTTGCTTGTTATTGTTTGGGCGCTTTGATGAAAGTCGCCAAAAAACTCAGGATGTACCTGGCTTGGGGCTGCGTGGACAATCTGCCTTGATAAAAAGGTTCTTTCATTGATTCGATCACGGGGCGCACCGTTGCCGCACAGAGTTCGATCGGTAAGGAGCTCGCTTGCAGCTTCTTTATTGGTGATGCCGCCAAAGCTGCGTAGATCAGAATACATATAGGAACTCGGTGTGTGCATCTATATCCTTGTCCGGAGCGCAATTTCGCTGCAAGTTAAAACGATAAAAACGGTTACTATCTACACGTAATTCATATTATAACTTAGAAATACGAGGTCAATGCCATTATCTCTGAATAGTTTTAACGGGTAAACCTCTCAGTTGCGCATGTTGTGCACAAAGCAAATCGGTAACTAATGTTGCGCAACGGATCCTTTTCAAACTGCCTTTAAATAGCGAATGCATAAAAGGATAACTAGTCAGACGCGTAAGAGCGCGGGCTAATGCAGTGCGAAAAGGAGAATAAATGAAGGATTTTCGTTCTAAGAAAGCAATTGCGGCAAGCCTGAGCTTGACGCTTGCTCTTGGTAGCGTGCCTGCAGTAGCATTGGCCGATGACGCCGATGAGAATAGCGAGGGAGCTACTTCCGAGCAGTCTACCCAGGCCGAGCTTTCGTTTTCGGCAAATGGTGGACAGTTCACCGATGGCAGCACTGGAGTAACCGTCAAGGCGAACGAGGACGGAAGCATCAATGCTCCTACGCCTACTCGTGCGGGCTATACTTTCAAGGGTTGGTACTCTCAGTCCGACATGGATGGCATTCCTGAGAATTATCAGCAGTATTACAAGCTCGATCCTTCTTCCGCCAAGGCAGGCAGCTGGTTTGCTGCATGGGAAAAGAACGCAGAGGTTCAGGCTCAGAGTGTTGAGGTTGTAAGCTTCTTCCAGGGCGGCGAACGTGATGGTTCCAGCGTAACCACTACGATTGACGTTACTGCAGACAGCAGCGTTGCAGATTGCGTTAAGAGCTTCGAAGGGTATACCCCCACAAAGATTGTTTCGGGTGCGGCAACCAGCGAAGAAGAAGTGAACATGACCTCCTCCCTGGAGGGCATCACCACGCTTTATGTGTATTACAAGGCCGACGAGCAGAAAACGGAACAGAACCAGATCAACGTTCTATATGCTGCTAACGGCGGCCAGTTCGTAGACGGCAACGAAACCATGCAGGGCGTTGCCGACGCTGATGGCAAACTCCGTCAGCCTCCTACGCCCACCCGCGATGGCTACACCTTTGCTGGTTGGTACTGGCATGCGGATTACTCCGGCTATACTGACGAGCAGAAGGCTGCCGACAAGGTCGATTTCGACCAGGCGGTTACTGGTCAGACCGTTACGATGTTCGCTCAGTGGACTAAGGATGAAGTACAGAACGAGACCGACGTTCTGTATGTTGCCAATGGCGGCAAGTTCGCTGATGGTCAGGAAGTTCAGCAGGGTCTCACCGACTCCGACGGCATGATGCGCCAGCCCATGACTCCCACACGTGATGGCTATACCTTCGCCGGCTGGTACTGGGTTTCCGACCTGAGCGTCCTCACCGAAGAGCAGAAGGACCTGAACAAGGTCGACTTCACTCAGCCAGTTACCAAGCCTCATGTAACGATGTATGCCCAGTGGGTGAAGAACCAGGACGAAATCAATGTCCTGTACGCTGCTAACGGTGGCCAGTTCGCTGACGGCAACGATACCATGCAGGGCGTTGCCGACTCCGACGGCATGATGCGCCAGCCCACGGCTCCCACCCGTGATGGCTATACCTTCGCCGGCTGGTACTGGGTTTCCGACCTCTCCGGCCTCACCGACGAGCAGAAGGACCTGAACAAGGTCGACTTCTCCCAGTCCGTTGCCGGCAAGGAGCACGTGACCGTGTTCGCCCAGTGGACCAAGAACCAGGAGCAGAACGACCATGCCGTGATGTACGTCGCTAACGGCGGCCAGTTCGCCACCGGCGAGACCTTCCAGCAGGGCGTCACCGACTCCGACGGCATGATGCGCCAGCCCGCGGCTCCCACCCGTGATGGCTACACCTTCGACGGCTGGTACTGGCACGCTGACTACTCCGGCTACACCGACGAGCAGAAGGCCGCCGACAAGGTGGACTTCTCCCAGCCCGTGCAGTCCGACGTGAACATCTACGCCCAGTGGACCAAGAACGCCGATGCTCAGGTCGAGCAGATCACCGTTAAGTTTGTTGACAACTTCAACGGGACCGAATCTTCCGCCGAGGTCAAGAAGGGCGAGGCTGTTGCCAAGCCTGCCGACCCCACCTATGACGGTTGGACCTTCGAGGGTTGGTCTTCCACCCTCAAGGACGATGAGGGCAACTGGGAGTACACCCCCGTTGACTTCAGCAAGGCAGTTGAGGATGAAGACCAGGACGGTGTGGTAACCTATTACGCCTTCTACTCCGAGAACCAGGCTGCTGCGGACGACGCCGCTAATGGTGAAGAAGCCGCGGAACAGGAAGCTGCCGGTGATGACGCCGAAGCGGCGGATGAATCGAGCATCGCCCCTCAGACCGGTGACGCCACCAACGTTGCCGCTGTCGCTGGCATTGGCGGTATCGCGGGCCTCTTGGCTGCCGCTGCTGCGCTGCTTCGCCGCCGTCGCAGCAACTAGCTAATGCATACGCTGTCCGTTTGAGGCAGAGGTACTAGCAAGCGAATGGACTGGGTTATTCCCGGTCCATTCGTTTTTTAGTGGGAAAATGAAGCAAACCTGTATTTGACTTGCGTTTGATCGCATCGCGCGTGAAGGGAGTTGCCATGACTTTTGTCCTCGGGCTGGCTCAGTGCCGTCATCCTGAAGATGGCGGTACGGAAGCTGTTTTGGAAATGGCCGAACAGTGGTGTTCCGAAGCTTCTCTTCGTGGGGTGGATATCTTGGTGTTCCCCGAGTCGCTTATGACCCGCTATGAACTGGATAAACGGTCGTTCGCTTCCGAGGCTGAGCCAATCGATGGGCCGTTTTGCTGCGGAATGGATGCGCTTGCGGCGCGTTATGGCCTTTGGCTTGTATATACCGTGAATGAGCGAAACAATGAGGGGAATCCCTTTAATACGGCTGTTATTACGGGAAGCGATGGGGCTAAGCACGGGGTTTACCGCAAAGTGCATTTGTTCGATACCGATTTCACTAAGGAATCCGATCGTATGGCGGCGGGCTCTGCGTTGTTCGAGCCCATTGATACTCCCTTTGGGCGCATCGGTCTTTCGATTTGCTATGATTTGCGTTTTCCGGAAGTGGCGCGCTTTGCGGCAACGCATGGGTGCCAGCTGTTAATCAATCCTGCTGCCTGGGTAGATGGCCGCTTGAAGGCGGAGCAATGGCGTACGCTTCTTTCGGCGCGCGCCATTGAGAACGAGATCTTCGTTGCGGGCTTAAGTCGCGTTGACAAGGGCTACATCGGGCAAAGTGCCGTGTTTGGGCCTGATGGTGTGATGCTGGCCAGTGGCAGCGTCCGCGAAGAGCTGGTTGCTGCCCGCATAGACCTTTCGGCGATTGACGGAGTTCGCGCAGCCATGCCCGTCCTTGAGCATCGCAGGCCGGAGCTTTATTAGTGGGGTATGGGGGGCAGACGCCGTTTTCCCACTAGGCAGGGCCGGGGGGGGGCGCCCGGCAACTCCATACGATTAGTGCGGGCGGCGCCTCAAAACTAAAGTGGGAAACGGTACCTGTCCCTATATTCCCACTTTGCCGTTTCAACAATCAGGGCAGATCGTTCGACTTTTCGTTGCATAGTGTGGAATCGGCGTGTATGGGGCTTTCTTCGCGGATTCGTGGCCGAGATCTGTGGTGATGCGGCATAAAATCACAATGTTTACTAAATAAAACATACGGGAGTCAATAGGCTCTCTTTGGCACTCGCCCGAAACCTACCTCAACTGCACTATTAAGGGAGTTGCTGTGCTTAGCCGCTTTAGCGTAAAGAAGCCATATATCGTTACGGTTGCGGTGATCATCATCCTGATTCTGGGTGGTGTTTCGCTTACCAAGATGAAGACCGACTTGCTGCCCGATATGGATTTGCCCTATCTGGCGGTTATCACCACCGACCCTGGCGCTAGCGCTGAAAAGGTGGAATCCGAAGTTACCGATGTATTGGAAGGCTCGCTTTCGAAAGTAAGCGGTGTTTCCTCCGTCCAAAGCCAAAGTGCCGATAACTATTCCATGATATTCCTCGAGTTCGAGGACGGAAGCGATATGGATTCCGCCATGGTGAAGGCCTCGTCTGCGGTAAACGAGGTTTCTTCCCAGCTGCCTGAAACCGCTGGCAGCCCTAACTACATGGAAATCAGCATGGATATGATGGCAACCTTGTATGTTGCCGCATCCTACGACGACCATGATATTTTCGACACCACTTCGTTGGTGAAAGACAAAGCGGTTCCTGAATTGGAGCGCATTGACGGTGTTGCCGACGTTTCTACGGTTGGGGCGGCGGAAAAATCGGTAGAGGTGCGCCTTTCCGACAGCAAGATTGAAGACATCAACAACAAGCTGCTGGCCAGCGTCAATTCCCAGCTTTACGATGCCAAGAAAAGCATCGATGAAGGTGAGGCGAAGCTGGCTGAAGCGGAGAGCCAGCTAAACGGCCAGAAAGAAGCGCTCGAGCAGAAGCAGCAGGAAACAAGCGATCAGCTTGGTCAGGCAAGCTCTGGCTTAACGCTGGCAATTTCCGGGAAAACCAGCGAGATCACTTCGCTGCAGGCGGAGATCGGAGCGCTGAAGGCCGTCGATCCTAGCGGCGCGAACCCCCAGGTTCAGGCGAAAATTGGGCAGCTTGTGCAGAAGGCGCAAACGGTAACGGGAGAACTTGAAGCCTACCAAAAGCAGCTTGCCGAAGTGCAATCGGGCTCTATTATCGCAGCAACGCAGTTCGGCAGCGCCAGCGCTCAGTTTGCCAGCGCCCAACAGACCATCGACTCCAACAAACAACAGCTGGCGGATGCCCGTTCTCAGTACGAAAGCTCGCGTGAAGAGGCTCTTTCCAAGGCGAATGTCGATGCCTTGGTGGACAAGGAAACGCTAGCAGGCATTATTAAAGCCCAGGATTTTTCGATGCCGGCTGGCTATCTTGATAGCGGTTCGGACGATCAGTGGCTGTTGCGTGTGGGCGACAACATCTCTTCCATTTCCGACCTGCGTTCGCTTTTGCTCGCCGACATCGATGGGGTGGGTGAAATCCGCCTTGCCGATGTTGCCGACATCACCGAAGTTGACAATGTCGGAGATCAGTACATGCGTATCAACGCCAAAGATGGCGTATTGCTTTCGGTGTTCAAGAATTCCACTGCTTCTACGAGCGAAGTTTCTGCAGATACCCGAGCAGCGCTTACCAAAATTGAGCAGGCCAATCCTGGCTTGCATCTAACTGTGGTGAGTGACCAGGGGTCTTTCATTGCGCTGTACATCAACTCTATTTTGCAGTCGCTGCTTTTGGGCGCGCTTCTTGCCGTGGTGGTGCTCATCGTTTTCCTTCGCGATTGGCGCCCCACGCTCATCATGGCTTTCAGCATTCCCTTCTCAGTGCTCTGCGCCTTGGTGGTGATGTACTTCTCGGGCATCTCGCTGAACATTATGTCGCTTGGCGGTATTTCCATCGCTATTGGCATGCTGGTAGATAATTCGATTGTTGTGCTGGAGAATATCTATCGCCTGCGCAGCCGCGGCATTCCGCCTGCTCGCGCAGCCGTTCAGGGCGCGAAGCAGATCTCGGGCGCGGTAATTGCTTCCACGCTTACTACCATTTGCGTATTCTTGCCCATCGTGTTTACTACGGGCATGGTGAACCAGCTGATGCTGCCCTTCGCGCTGACCATTGCCTACGTGCTTACCGCGTCGCTGCTTATCGCGTTGACCATGGTTCCCGCTGCCTCTTCGTTCCTGTTCAAGAACTATATTCCTCGCCGCAACAACTGGTTTGAGACGCTGCAGACGAAATATGCTCATTCGCTGGCATTCTTCTTGCGTCATAAGGCGTTGCCTCTTGTGGTGTCGGTAGTGCTTTTGGTTGTTGCAGTGATTGGTGTGGTGAACATGGGTATCACTATGATCCCCACCATGACCTCGAAAACGGCAACGGTGACAGTGACCATGCCTGAAGATACCGACAAGGAGACGGCGTACGCTACGGCGGATAAGGTTATGGACGAAGCCATGGGCATCGACGGAGTGAAATTCGTTGGCGCTATGGACGGAACGTCTTCGACTTCGATGGTTGCGAGCGATATTTCCAGCAGTAGCAGCAGCGACAAGTTCCACCAGGTGTTCACGTTCTACGTACAGACCGACAGTTCAGTGACCACCGAAGGCCAGGTGCTTTCGATTTTGGATCAGCTACAGCAGCGTACTTCTGGCCTGAACTGCGAAGTGATTACCGATGCTTCTTCTTCCGAGGCGATGAGCTCTATGACCGGCAGTGGGCTTTCGCTGAGGATCCAAGGTCCCGATCAGGATGAGCTGGTGCGTATCAGCGAAGATGTGATGGGGATCGTTGGCCAGGTGGAGGGCTATACCGAAATCGAAAACGGCATGGAAGATGCTGCGACCGAGCTTCACCTGGTTGTCGATCGCGACAAGCTTACCAAGGACGGCTATACGGTTGCTCAGTTGTATAGCGATTTGGCGAAAAAGCTTTCCGAAAGCGCCGATGCGCCTTCCATGACGCTCGATGGCAGCAAGATGAATGTGTCTGTAGTGGATAAGACAAACCCTGTTACGGCAGACAATCTTCTTGATACCGAGATTGAGATAACCAATCAGCAGACGGGCGATACCACCACGCACAAGCTTCGCGAGTTCGCTAAGGTTGAGCAGGGAGTTGCCTCTCCCTCGATGATTCATGTGAACTCAACCCGTGCTATTACGGTGACGGCCGATGTCGAAGATGGTTACAACAATGCTTTGCTTGCGCGCGATCTGCAGACCAAGCTCAAGGATTATCAGCTGCCCGAGGGCTACACCATTCAAACCAGTGGCGAACTGGAAAACATCAACACAATGCTTTCTCAAATGATGCTGCTTCTGATTTTGGGCTTTGTGCTGATCTACCTTGTTATGGTGGCGCAGTTCCAGAGCCTGCTTTCTCCTTTCATCGTGATCTTGACTGTCCCCCTTGCCTTTACCGGCGGTTTGTTCGGTTTGGTGGCAGCCGGCGAACAGCTGAGCATGCTTTCGCTGCTGGGCTTCGCGGTGCTTATGGGCACGGTTGTGAATAACGGCATCGTGTTCGTTGACTATGTGAACCAGCTGCGCCGTGGTGGCCTGTCGAAGCACGATGCCCTGGTGGCTGCGGGACGTACCCGCATGCGCCCCATCATGATGACGGCAATTACCACCATCTTCGCTATGTTGCCGATGGTGTTCAGCGATGCGGTGGGATCGTCGATGCAGCGCGGCATGGCGGTTGTGGTTGTGGGCGGCTTGCTGTACGCCACGTTCATGACGCTGTATGTGGTGCCGGTTATGTACGACATCCTGTATCGTCGCGTTCCTCGCGAGGTTGATTTGGGCGATGAGTCTATCGACGACGATCCAGGCGATGCTCAAGCATATTTGGAGGCAATGCAGAACGCCCGTGCTTTAGCTGGAGTTAAGCCAAGAGTGGCCAATGCAGGTTCGGGAGGGAGTGCCGGAGCAGCTTCGTGACAGGCATGGCTTTCGCAGAGGCAACCATTCACAATCCCCCCATCATTTGGGGTTTCTTTGGGGAAGAAGGAATGAACGTGTTACAGCATTGTGACGTTTTTGCTTGGGTATCCTGCTAGAATAAAGAAAGATAATAAGCGAGGCGCAGGGGCGCTTCGATACTGGGGCCTTTGCCGTATGGCGAAGGAGAAAGAGGGGCGAGAGCTATGAAGCAGTACAGGCGCGTATTTGCAGCACTCGATGGCGGCAGCACTCAGCAGGAAGTAGCCGAGCGCGCAATTCAGATTGCGAAGCTCAACCATGCAGAATTGATGTTCGGCCATGTAGTAGATTCGGTTCCCGATTCCTTGACGGGCACCGACTACAAGGAGCTTGCTGAAACGGTTCGCAACCGTTTGGTCGATTCCTTGGGCGATACGCTGAAGTCAGCCGAGGAAGATCCAGACATCCCTTCCGTAGAGGTTGTCGTTAAGGTTGGTCGCATTCAGGAAACCATCCATAACCTGATGATCAAGCCGTTCGAGCCCGAGCTGGTTATCTGTGGTGAGCGCGGTCTTTCGAACATCACCTACGTATTCGTTGGCAGCGTTTCCACCTATCTGATCAGGAACCTTCGCTGCGACGTTCTTGTTGTAAAGCAGGATTAGTCAGTTGCGCTGATCTACGATCAGCGCAACATGCTCCTGAGACGCGACGATGCTGCGCGGGATTCTGGCGGCACAGGGAAATTTCAAAGCCCATAGGGCGGCGCAAAGGCCAGCCCTATGGGCCTTTCGCTTCCCCCGCGCTCGTCAGAATCCCGCTCGCTGATTTACTGGCGCATACCCGGATTTTCGTTAACGCCCTTTGGGTGCTCCCTTGGTCTTTCGTTGTTTTGTGCGGGTTGGTTTAAAATAGGAAGCAGTGCGCCCGTGCGGTGCATTCTAAACATACTAGAGTGGCCAGCAACCTGCTGGCTGAAACGTTACACACAGAAAGGCATGGCATGCAGCGCAACCATTACGATTTCCTTATCGTTGGCGCTGGCATCACGAGCGCCGTTTTTGCTCATGAAGCCGCCAAGATCGGCAAGACCTGCTTGGTCATCGACCGCCGCGATCACATTGCAGGCAACATCTACACGGAAGAAATCGATGGCATCAACGTGCATAAGTACGGTGCCCATATCTTCCATACGTCGCTTCGTCCCGTTTGGGATTACGTAAATCAGTTCGCCGAGTTCAACAACTATGTGAACTGCCCTGTTGCCAGCTACAAGGACGAGCTGTACAACTTGCCGTTCAACATGAACACCTTCTCGAAGATGTGGGGAATCAAGACCCCCGCTGAAGCGAAGGAAATCATTGAGCGCCAGAAGCAGGAAGCAGCCGAGCAGATTGGCGAAGGCGAGCCCTCTAATCTCGAGGAACAGGCGCTTTCGCTTATCGGCAAGGATGTATTCAAGAAGCTGATCAAGGGCTACACCGAAAAGCAGTGGGGCAAGAGCTGCACCGAGCTGCCCGCTTCCATCATCAAGCGCCTGCCCGTTCGCTTCATTTACGACAACAACTACTTCAACGACCGTTGGCAGGGCATCCCCATGGGCGGCTACACTGCTATGGTTGAGCGCATGTTCGGCGATACGGAAATTTTGCTGAATACCGAATATCGTGAGTTCGTTGCCGAAAACGAAGGTGTTGCCGACCGCGTTATTTACTGCGGCACCATTGACGCTTACTTCGATTATCAGCTTGGCGCGCTGGAGTATCGTTCTTTGCGCTTCGAGTCCGAGCGTATTGAATGCGAGAATTGGCAGGGCAACGCGGTGGTTAACTACACTGAGCGCGAGGTGCCCTTCACGCGCATTATCGAACACAAGCACTTCGAGTACGGCACTCAGCCAACCACCATCATTACGCGCGAGTATCCCGCAAACTGGGAGCGCGGCGACGAGCCGTACTATCCTCTGAACGATGAGCGCAACAGCGCCCTGTATGAGCAGTACGTTGAGCTTGCCAAGCAGGAAGGCAACGTGGTGTTCGCTGGCCGTTTGGGTGGATACAAGTACTACGATATGGACAAGGCCATCGACGCGGCATTTGATTTGGTGAATGCTGAACTTGGCGTTGACCTGAGGAAATAGGGTTGATCTCCATCTTCTTGCATTGATATGTTGCGAGCCTGGTATGGTTGCCGAATGGGCAGCTGGCCAGGCTCGCTGTGATTTGTGCCTGGCGAGAACGTTGGCGCCGCTGTGCTGGGCACGCCGTTCGGTTGAAAGGAAAACGTATGAGACTGATAGGGATACTTGCCGCCGCTGCTTTGGCGTGCACGTTGGCGGGTTGCGCAGCTCCGCAGCAACAGCCCGACCACTCTCAGCTCAAGGTGAATGATGCGGGCGTTTCTTCGGATGGCGGTGCCCAAAGTGGCGAAGGAGCCGAAGGGGGCGTTTCTTCTGCGGAGAAAGTTAAGCCGACGGCAAGTGAGTTGCGCGCGAAGCTGGATATAACGGAAGACTATCGTCCCGACTTCAACCACGGCAAAAAAGGAGCCAGCTATCAGAAGTACATCGTGCTGCACGACACCGAAGTGGATAGCAGCGCGGCTTCTATCGTTAATTCATGGGAAAGCAGCGGCAACAAAGTGGCATCGCAGTTCATCGTGAATAAAGACGGCTCTATTGTGCAATGTGTGCCGATGGATGCCATTGCCCATCATGCTGGTTATGGCGATGCGGGCCACAACAGCGAATATGGTGTGCCGGAAGATGGGCGCGACGACAAAAGGGGAACCACTAAAGCTCCTTCGAAGAGCATTACCGACTACGGCATGAATTCGTATTCTATCGGTATCGAAATAGTGCACGTGAGCGGCCAGGGCGCTTATCCCGAAACGCAGCTTGAAGCGATTGACGGGCTTATTGCCTATATCGATGCATATTACGACAGCGAAAGCACCATCATCGACCATAAAATGTGGCGTTCTGGCAACTCTGACACCTCGGCTGAATTCGCAACGTATTTAGCTAATTACCGCGATCATCGTACGCATAACTAACCGAATGGGAAAATAGAGACAGGTATCGGATTCCCGCTTTCGCCATAGCGCACAAAAGCAGGGCCCCGTTTGCGAGTTTTGAACCGCCTCCCGTTTCTTTATGTCCAAGAAGCGGGAGACGGTTCGTTCATTGAGGGCGCGGCCCTGTGCGCTGGCTGGAAAACGGTACCTGTCCCTATATTCCCGCCTGCTCGTGGAGAGTTTTATGCGCTTGCCGAAGCCATTTCATTCAACGTAAAAAGCGAGTAAACTAATGTGGCTTGTAGCTATGCGCTTCTGCTGCTGCCCTGAGGGGTATTGGACGGTATGCGCCGTGTGCATAGTCGGCAATTGATACATTTCGCGCTTTTGCGCTTGCTGTTTGCTTGTTTGAAAGGGAGCCCAATGGCAGACAAGGTCGCAGTACTCATACCCTGCTACAACGAAGCCGTGACCATCGGCAAGGTGGTGGACGACTTCAAGCGCGTCCTGCCCGACGCCGACATCTACGTCTACGACAACAACTCCAAGGACGGCACGGCCGACATCGCCCGCGAGCACGGCGCCGTCGTGAAGTTCGAGGGGCGCCAGGGCAAGGGCAACGTCGTCCGCTCCATGTTCCGCGACGTCGACGCCGACTACTACCTGATGGTCGACGGCGACGACACCTCCCCCGCCGAGGCCGCGCCGGCGCTCCTGGAGCCG
>OLPN01002510.1_pt1 | contig 14162 bp, 12 predicted proteins | sample 1672601 | NCBI WGS metagenome assembly OLPN01 (sample SAMEA3136704, study PRJEB25190) | human gut metagenome | reverse complement strand
TACAAATAGAATTTCAAAAATTTTTTTTGGGGGTTCAATATGGAATTCAATTTTAAAAGTAACAGTCCATATTCATATATGAGATATGGTAACTATGAAGGTAAATATAAAGGCAAAGAACAATATCTTGTACCAAATCCAAACGATATTATAAATATTAGAGATTTATATGATATGTTTAGTAAAATGGACTCAATTCTTGTTGATTTATTAAACATGGGTAGAATGTGTTTAGAAGATGATGATGAACGTACAAAATTTGCTTCGGCTTACTTCTTTGTTAAACAATACGGTTTATTAGGATTTATGGTTGATATACCAATTAATACAGACTTTATGCTAATGGATGAAGTAACATTAAAAGAAGATAATCTTATAAGTAAAAATTGTGTAATGAAAACTAAAGATTATTTTGAATTATTCTTTCCTTTTGCTACTAATGATCAGATTAGTTATACCGTGACAAACGGAAAAGTTGTTATTGAATCAACATTTTATCTACAAGAAATGTTACAACAATCATCATTAAATGATCAATTAATTTATTCTAATTTTTATTGTGAAAAAGTTGATTGGATAGTTGAATATGCAAAAAGAATGTATAGTATTTTTAAAAAGATTTTTGACAAACAAAATAATGCTATTCAAGAATTTAACATAGAAGAAGATGTAATTAAATATTATTTTTCTGGGGTACCATATAAAATTAATATGTACGGAAAAAAACCTGAAATATCTTGGCAACCTAATTCATTAAAGCAAGCTATAGACCTATCTTTCGGTTTTATGCTTTGCAGTGAAAAAAATCCTTTAAAAATCTGTAAACATTGTGGTAAAGTATTTTACGCTAAAAACCCAAAGGCTGAATATTGTAGTCCTCAATGTAGAAATCAAGCTAATGTTTATAAAAGTAGAGAAAAAAATAAATAGTAAAAAATCCATATAAATATCTAAATTTATTATATGGATTTTTTGTCAATCAATTTTTTATTTTTTTCTAAAAAGACCTTTTATTAAATTAAATATTTTTTGATACCATTTTTCCTCTTGCACAATAGTCATTCTTGTTTCTTCAGATGGTTGTTCTTCCTGTGATACAATTTTATTTCTATTTTTAAATATATCATCTGGATTATATTTTTCTCTAATTTGTTCCTCTAATTCTTTCTCTACCTCTTGTAATTCTCTTGCATCCTTTTCTTGCAATTTTTTCTTTTCTTCTGGAGAACATAGAAAATCTCTATATATCAGTCCTAGTATAATTATCGTTTCATTTTTTAATTTTTGTTTTTCTAATGGCTCTTGAATATTTGGAGAATAATTTGTATCTCTTTCTTCTTTAATCATTTCATAAAATTTTGTTGGTATCTTATTTAATAATTCTTTTGGCATTAAATTAAAAATTTCATAAATTTCTTCAAATGCCTCTCTATATTCTGGTTTCAAAACACATTCCTACCTTTCATTTTCGTCTTGATTTTTGCTTATTTCCTGCTTGTTACTTCTTTCTTTTATTTTATCACTAATTGCTTTAATAATGTCTGATTTCATTTTTACAAATTTTGCTTTAACATTTTGACTTACTCTATCTATTGCACTATACCAACTGCTAAATCTATTCATCCACAAATCTACTGTTGGATTTTTAATTTCTTGCATTTCTTGTTCTGGCTTTTTAAATTCATCTCCAACTTCATCTCTTATACTTTTTTCTTGTGGCTTGATTTTTTCTGGTTGTTGTTGTTCATGTGTTTTTGTTGTAGATGAAAAATTTTGCAAGTTACAACTCATGTACTCCATTGTTTTAGTTTTTATTTTTTCTTCTTGTTCTGCTTTTATTCTTGCCTGTTCTTCTGCTTTTGCCTTTGCCTCTTTCTCTGCCTTTATTCTTGCCTGTTCTTCTGCTCTTGTCTTTGACTCTTGTTCTGCTTTTTTTCTAACTTCTTCATCAGCAAATATACCTTGTTCATTTATTTGATATGTAGCATTTTTATTATAACGATTTAATAAAATACTTTTTTCTTCATCTGGTAGGTCCTTTACTTTTCTCATTAAATTTCCCATATTTTCAGAAATTTGTCCATTCGCTTGTGAAGAAAAATCTTCATAATATAATTGATTATATAGTTCCTCTATTTCTGGCTTTCTTGTAGCTAATTCTTCATATTGTTCATATTCTCTAATGTCTTTTTCAATAGCCATTTGTCTTTCCTTTTCTACCTTTGCCTTTACCTCTTTCTCTGCCTTTATTCTTGCCTGTTCTTCTGCTTTTGCCTTTGCCTCTTGTTCTCTTTTCAATCTTTGTTCTTCTCGCTGTTTAATCCATTCTTCATTTGCTTTTCTTCGTTTTTCTTCCCTCTCAGCTTTTCCTCTTTCTTCCTGCTCTATACTTTCCTTTTGTTTTTGTTCTATTCTTTCTTTTTGCAATCTTAATTTTTCAGCTTGTTCTGCCTTTAGTTGTTCATCATTATCTAATCTTCCTTTATGATGTTCTCCTATATACTTTTTATTAGTACCATCTTGTATTGATGAGTTTTCGTTTTCTAATTTATCAATACTTTCCATCAATTCCTTTACTTCATACCTTAGTCTTTGTATTAACCCAACTTTTGATGGTTCATGTTTTATAGTATATGCTAATTCTTTTTCTGCCTCTGGTAATCTAGCTCTTTTTTCATCAAGTTCTACATTATTCTTATCTATAATCACCTGTAAATCAACTCCATTGATAGCAATTACCCAAGAATCTTGCATAGTTTCTATTTGATTTTCTAATTCAGCAATTCTTTCTTCATTTCCCGGAATATCTCTATATTGTTGTAAATAAGCTAATTTTTTTTCTAAATATTCGCTTTTTTTAGTAACTGCTCCATTTATTCTGTCATAATCTGCTTGAGATATTCTTCCTTTTCGTTTGTCTGTTTCTTGAATATCTCCAATTATCTCTGACATATCTATGCCTTGCTCTTCAATTTTTGCCTTTTTATGCTCACTTTTTTCTTTTCCCATTGTATGTTCTAATGTTGTTGACCACGCCGTTTCTAGTTCTTCAATTTGTGTTTGTATTTCTTCTATTTTCGCCTCATTTTTTGGAAGTTCTATATGTTCTTTTAATTCAATCAACTCTTTGTCTAGTTGGGCAACTTTATCTTTTGCAACTTTTGAAAGTATTTCTTTTGCTTTAGCTTTTTCTTCACTTGCTGCTGAAGTATGACATATTCTTGAAATGTTTGAAAAATCAGTAAATTGTGCAATAATTTCTTCATTACTCATATCTGGAGATAATGTTTGATATTCTTCGACTTTTTGTTGTAATATCTCTTTATGCTTTTCTCCAAGTTTATTCTCTATATACTCTGTTAGTTGTTTTGCTGAACTTTCCCCAAAATAATGTGCCGAAAAATTTGAATATGCAACACTATATACACTCATACAATCTTTTGCTCTATCATAATCTCCATTATTTAGTGCATTTAATTCAGCATCTACTGCAATTTGTGCAAGTCTCATAGATTCTTTAAAATTATCTACTAAAAAATCAGAGTCCATAACTTCATAATGTGAAATTTCAGGTATTTGTCCACTTGTTCTTTGTAACATTCCTCTTTTTATTGACTCTAAATCTCCTTGTTGTTTGTGCATATAAGGGATTTTAAATTCTAAATCTTTTTGAGTTCTTTGAACTTCACTTAGCTGTATTTCAAGTTGTGTAAATCTATTTCTATCATCTTCAGAAAAATTCTCAAGTGAAACATTAGGAAAATATTTTGTTCTTAGTTCTTCCATTTCTGCAATAATATTCTGTCCTATTTCTTTTGTCTGCTGATATTTATAAACACTAACACTATCTTCTTTATATGTGTCTGGAATATCAAAACTAATGTATCCCTCTTGTTGCTCTTGTACTTCATCTAATTGTTTTTGTAGCTGTAAAAATTCTTGTTTATCTTCCTCATTGAAATTTTCAACTTTAGTCCCCTCTGGATATTTTTTCTGTATCTCTTCCATTTTTGTAATTATTTCTTTTCCCTTTTGCAATAAACTTTTATATTGTCTTGCATTACTCATTTTCCTATTTCCAAATGAATTAAATCCACTATATGTACTTTCCCTACTTGCGTTTTTATCTAAATAACTTATATATTCATCTATATTAGCCATAAAAATACCCCTTTTATATTATCTTTGTTCTTCTTGCTCATTTTTTTTTTGCATATCTTTATTTTTCATTTTTTCACTAATTGCTTTAATAATATCTAATTTCATTTTTACAAATTTTGCTTTAACATTTTGACTTACTCTATCTATTGCACTATACCAACTACTAAATCTGTTTAGCCATAAATCTGTTATCTGTGGATTTTCTACTTGCATTTGCTGTTCTGTATTTTTTACTTCATCTCCAATTTCATCTCTTATAGATTCTTCCATTGGTCTTGTTTTTTCTTCATTTACTTTTTTGACTTCTTTACTCTTTTTTGTTTGTGTAATTTCTTCAGATATTTCTAATTCTCGCGTTTTTTCTACATTACCATGTCTAATAATTTCTCCAAATTCATTTATTTCAATACTTGTACTATTATTTTGTTCTGTTTCTTCTGTTACTTTCTCTATCGTTTCAACATCTATATCAGCCACTTCTACTTGATTTTGTTCATTCTTACTTTGTTGTATTTCATCTATTTTTGCATTTTCTTCCAATATTTTTGTTGCTCTTTCCAATAATTCTGAATAACTTATATTGCTTAAATCTATACCTTTATATAATTCATCTTCTAATCCTGCCTGTCTTAATTGTAAATATACTGTTTTTATTTCTTCGTATTGTGGTATAGCTTTTTTTATAGTTTCAAATCTTTTCATTTTTTCTGGATTTTGTTGGTCTGCACCATAAAATATTCCATCTGAAATACATTTTTCTAATCTTTGCTGTAAAGTTTGCACATCTTGTATATCTGTTAATTTATATTCTTTCATAGCTTGTATGGTTTCTTTTTGTTCTTCACTTAAATACATTTCATCTATGTTTTGTGATATTTTTCCAAAATCTATATCTCCTCTTGCAACATCTGCAAAAGCTCTCAATATATCTTCTTTAGAAAATTCTGGATTTTCCTTTAATTGCATAAACTTTTCGTAAAAATCTTTAAAATTACTTTTTATAAATCCTTTAGCAAATTGACTATATGCTTGTTCTAATTCTCTATCTCCTTCGCAGCATTTCCACAATATATTTTTGCATAAATTCATTTTAGCTTTGTCTGTCATTGGTTCAAGTCCATGTTCTGCTCTATACTTACTAATATCTCTTTCTATTAAAGGTAACCCTCTTTCATCTGCTACCTTTTTTGCTCTTTCATAATCTTTTGCAAGTTCATGTTCCCCATAACTTATGTAATAAACTCCCTCAATTTCATATTTATCAACAACAAGTTCCGAATAAATAGGCGTTGTTTCATAATTTAACATTTCCCCATTTTCTTCAATAGTTTGCTGTATGCAAATATCTTCTATTTCTTGTGGTAACATAAGAGGTGGTCTAATATTAAATAAATTTTCTTCATCATCTCTTGTATTAAGTGTATATGTATCTCTATAACTTGCACAGACAATATGCTTTGGTTGTATTATTAGTCCATAATCAGAGTTGCCATATCTTCCCATTACATTATTAGTCATAAGTGATGTAGACATATATTTGTTTCTAAAATTTCCCTCTAATTCTCCTTTTGTTAAGTTATGAATAACCCACCTATATTGACTATTTTGTTCATCATTTATATCTGTCAAATAATCATTCCATATATTTGTAGCATGCCCATTATATAATTCTATTCTTTCTTGAATACCTTGAATATCAGTTTTCTCTGCACTTAATAAAGTTCTCAGTTCTTCCTGTATTCTTTGTAATTCTTCTTTTGCCTCTGGTTGTAATTCAATTTGATATTTTTCTATTCCATCAATAGAATTTATTACTGTATCTGCAATATTTCTTAAATCTTTACATCCATAGTACTTGTTGTCTAATTCCCTTAATTCAAATACAATTTGCATATTAGAATATATATCATCTAATTCCATATTATTATATACACCATCATAAAATCCATATTCTTCTAAATGTTCTGGTTTAGGAATTTTATCATATCTAGCAAATGCTTCTTCAATTTCTTCTTTAAATTCACTATCTTCTTCTGGCTCTAGCATAGTTCTAGTTCTATGTGCATCATTCATGATCTCTGTAAAAACTCTTCTAGCTAATTCTTCTGTTAATTCTCCAGTTTGTTCTAATAGTTCTATATCTTTCTCATAGCCATAAAAACCAATTTCTTGTTTTATAAACTTTTGTATTCTTCTCTTATTTTGTTCATCTAATGTAATTTTTTCCATTAATAAAAATCCTTTTTATTATACAATTTTTCTATTTTATTATCGCATATTTGATTTTTTTTGCAATATTTTTTCTTACATTTCCAAATCCCATTCCCTTTCTCTTTCTTCGTGTTTTATCTGTTTTTCTGGATCTATAAAAGTATTTGTTTCTTCTTGAAAATCTCTAATCAAATTATCTTCTTCAGCAATATCAAATTTTCTACAAATCCAATATATAAATTTATCAAGCTTTTCCCAGAATTTATTTATTATTTTATTCAAATAATTATTCTCTTTTTCTAATTTGCGAATTTTACTTTTATATTGATTTTCTATATCATATGTTTTATATTCAAATTCTTTTTCAAGCTTATCTTTTTTATTATTGAATTTTATATCAAGAGTATCACTCTTTTTCTTATATTCTTTTTCTAAAATTTTAACTGTATTGTTTAGTTTTGTATTATCAGCAATTATCTTATCTCTTTCACTTTGATATTTTTCTGCTTCTTCAATAGTTCTAGCTTGTTTTGATAATTCTTTATACAATGCTACATTATCTTGATATAATTCTTCAATAAGTTTATCTTTAGGCTTTATTATATCATTTAAAATTTTTTCATCTCTGCCAATCATAACCTTTTTTATACCTTTTAAATCTGGAACTTCTGGTAATTCTAACTTTATATTTTTTAAAGTTTCTTTTGTTTGTTCAAAATTAGTTATGCTTTTATATTCCTTTACTGTGTAATGTTCTCTATTAGTTTCTTCTTTTGGTAATCCTCTTTTTAAATCAAATCCGTTTGATACCATATATTCAAAAAAAGCATTTTGTAATTGTCTATAACTATCTTTAGCTTTCCAAAATTCACTACAAGCAAGTTTTTCAATAGGATTCCCCTTTTTATCTGTTGTATGAACTACAGGCAAAAAAAGTAAGTGCATATGAGGAGACCTCTCATCATAATGCACTTTTGCAGATAAAATATATTGTTCACCTAAATCTTTATATTCACTTACAAATTTATATGCTGTTTCAAAATACCTTTTTGTCTCATCTTCTCCTATTCTTTTAAAGAGATCATTATCTGATGTTATTACATATTCACATACAATATTACTTACTGTTTTTATTTGACCTTTCAAATTGTATTTTTCCCTTATTTTATCAAATTGTTTTTTATAATTAAATTCTGGTTCTTTTAATGCATAATTTAAATATGATTTTGTTTTATCTATATCCTTATTTGAATAATTTTTATTCTTCCTTTCATTATGGCGATATACTGCCTTCAAATTTTCTCTTTTGTACTTTGCATTTCTTATTATTGCATAACTCATATAAGATCTCCTTGCTCGTGCTCAATAACACGAATAAATTTTATTTCCCTGCTCTAATCTCAATTGTGTTGTAAACACACTACAACACTTTTTTAGCTGATGCTTTAAAAAGTGTTAGTGTGGCGGGGATACCCCACACCCCTCAAATCCAAAATAAAATCTATAATTTTTATTTTGGATTGCCTAAAAAACTTTTATAGTTTTTTAGGTAAATTAAAAAAGACTAATTCATATTTAATTAGAATTAGTCTTCTTTTAATTTTTTATATAAGATAATTCACTAGAGTTATTATCTTATAGGCACATCAATGCGTGCTTTTGCAATGCAAACTTTGTTTTTTATAATATAACATTCTACATAATGATTCCCAGCAAAATTAGAAGTTTCATGATTTATATCTTTATCTTTTGCTCTAAATATTTGCCCTCTTATACAATTAGTTTTTTCAGCTATTATACCATCATTCTTAACCTTCCAAAAAACTTCATATGGTCTACTTATATTAGTGCTTTCTATAAAAAAGTCTAGTTTACATCCTATTCCAACTTTTTCATTGTTACGAAGCATATTTGACAAATATCTATATTGTCCATTTTTATTTACTACCTTACAATCTATTTTTACAATACAAGTAGTTGGTTGCATTGGATAAATATTTTCAATATATTCTTCTGTATCATCATATTCATATAAATTTTTACCATATTCATATGTATTTAATAAACTTCTTGTAGATTCATTTAAACTTGTATTCCAATAATCGTGGTTAAAAAAGCTATACCATGCATCTTTTGCTTGTTTTTCTGTACAATTACTGTCAAACAATATGTCTAGTTTTGGTATATATAAATCTAATCTGTTATAAAGATTATCTAGCTTGTCTCTATCTTCTTGTACTAGTAATAAACTTTGCGAACTATTAGTTGGATTAAGCACCTCTTTATTGTATCTTAATCTATCTCTTATTGCACAGATTGTATAATAAAACATTTCATCTATCCTAGAATAATTTTTTATTTTTTCATCACATAATACTGTTTGTATTAATCCTCCTGGCATCTTCCATGAGTCACGCGATTTACAAAATGTTTTACTTAATCTTATTGCCTGTCTTAATTTTTCACCATTTATGAATATTCTTTCTTTAAACCAATTATTTATCGCTCTTGGATCTCGTGGTCTCCATTCACTTCCTGCATGTTCATATGTATAGCTATCATCATAGTCACATTTTGTTCTTTTATATATAGCAAAATCTATATGATAATTATCCGCATATTCTATTCTGACACAATTAGTTTTTGCTTCAGGTTCATTTTTAAAATTTGTGCACTTTCTTTTTAAAGAATCTACTATTACGTTTTTTATTGCAATTGAACCTATATCTCCAATATTAGTATTATCAAATACAATTGCTATATCAATGTCATAATCATTTTTATCATTTTGAATAACTGTAGACATTGCAACACTACCTTGCTCAATAGTCTCTGCTATCTTATAATCTGTGTTATTATCTTCATTATATTCTTTTAGTCCTTCTTTCAGTCTATCAATGTTTAGGTTTTTCTTTTCCCTTAAATTGTTTGTTTCATCTTTTGGTAATACTACTTCATTATAGTAAAATTTTTTCATTTCTTTTTCTAAATCATACATTTATTTTTTTCACTTCCTCTGCTTTTATAAGATTCCCTTTGTTTTTTCCATTAATTACAATTCCCCAAGGATATTTTATATTGCTTTGATTTTCAAATTGATATGATACTATCTGTGGGATTCTTGTAGTATCTACACTTCTTTTTCCTATCTCTAATGCCAAACAACTTTGACTCGAACATACTATATTTATTGTTTTAGTATGATTTAATTTCTGTGAAATTTCTTCAATTGTATCAAATATAATATTTACATATTCATTTAATTGACTTTTATATTTAATTGTATTATCATATGGACTATCAACTTCAAATTTAACTATATTACATTCATTAACAAACTGTTCTAATTGTCCATCTGTAATTTTTTTTGTTGTTGCAATTGATATAACTAGGTTACTTTTATTCGTATCCAATTCATCTAATTTTGTTTTCAATTTTAATTTTGGATATCTCTTTGTTTTTTTATTTTCAAGTTTATAATAATCTTTTGAATCCATTTTATCAAATTCATAATATTCATCAATTTTTTCTCTTTCTAGAAAAGTTCCTGCATACATTATAAATGGAATTGGTGCTATTCCTGTATATCCTCTTTTTAGTTCTATTGTTTCATTTTTAAATGCTTTTACTTCTTCCTCAATCTTTTCTAATATACATTCACAATCCTCTGTATCCAGTTTATTACGAAATTTATTATATATATTGATGAAATTTATTTCTCTTTCTCTAAAGTCATTTCTAAAATCTTTGTTCTTTTTTAGATATGGCTCTATTTTCTGTTTAAAATATCCATTTATATTTAATACACAAACTTTTTTTCTTGAATAAAGATTTAAAATTATAGCTACGATTATTAAAATTGCTCCAAAAAAGAAATAATACAAATTAAATTCTTCTGTAAGTCCATTAGTATCCGTTCTTTTCCAAATTATTGCTATAATTTTCACCAATGTATCTTGCCAATTTCCAGATGCTTGATTTAGTATTGTTATGCCTGCTGTAAAAACTATTGCTATAAAACTTTGCTCTTTTTTTCCTTTAATAAATTTTACAAGAATATAGATAATTCCTAATAATATTATTCCTATAAATATATAATTCATCTTTTTTCTCCTCTCAATCGACATTTTAACATATTTTTCCATTAATGTCACTATTTGCCTACAATAAATCTTATTATAATTTTTTATCACAATAGAAACCAGAGGAAGTGAGCTAAAGTGAAAAGGTGCAATAATCCCTTATTTAAAAAAGGGAATTATTACACCTATATAAAAGTAGAAACCGTCGGTCGGTCGCCTCGTTTCATAGGTAGTCTAGTAAATAGCATTGCTACTATAATTGCTGATACTAATAAGCATCTTTGTTCATACTTGTCCAAACTTTTTACAATTATAAATCCACAGTCAAGTTTTGCCACCGAATACTCTTTTATTATTGTGAGTCTGTGTTCTAAATTCTCACTCACGCACTTCATACTAATAGACTGTTAGCATTTATACGAATGGACTTTATAGCATCGGCTCATTACACCTATCACTTTTTAAGAGTTTGAGGCATTATCTCTTACATAGAAAAAAGACATCTGTAATTTTCAAATTACAAATGTCTTTTCTATTAAATATTTAAGTTCTTTGCCTTCACGTTTTATTTTAAGCCAAATAAAACTATGAAGTAATAAATTATGCCTACCAAAAAGAGTAGACACAAATTTTTGCCACTTTTTGTATGTTTTTTCGTGTACTTTTTGCCACTTTTGCATATTTATCTTATCACCAATCCCAATTTCACAACTGGATTCTTCTCTGCTAAGAAAACCTTTTTAATTTCAATACTTTCCGGAATAGGTTGTCCTTTATTCTTACCGTTCTGGACTGTCACATCTTTGTGTACTGTGCTTTTACTTATCCCAAATTTTTTTGCTGCTCCTCTTACAGTGTCTTTTGAATCTATTATATATTGTGCAAGTTCTATTGCACGTTCATCTATTGATATACTTCTCATATTGTCAAACCCCCATACGAATACTTTTGTTTAATTGTATTCGCTTGGGGGTTGTATTATACCTTATTTTATATTAGTATATTTTCAAATATTATCTTTAAATAATTTTTTACATTCTTCTTTAGTCATATCTCCAAATTTATATTTTTCATATATTTTCAATACCAACATCAAAAAAACTACTTCTATAAAAGAAATAGTCTTTTTAATTTAAAAAATTATTATCATTATATTGTGGAATGTATCTAAAATCCTCTTGTACTTCCTCCTCCACCAGAAGAGCCTCCGCCTCCTGAGAATCCACCGCTCGAAAATCCGCCTCCTGAAAAATCTCTATAGGTATCTCTTCTATATGGTGGTCTATATGAATTATTATGACCTCCACGTCCAGAATTCCCTTTGTGTTTAGAATTTCCATCTAGTAAAATTACAATTACAAATATAACTATGAAAAACATATATCCCATTATCATCATTGGATTTTTTGTAAGAAAACTAATTAATGTATATATTCCTGTATATACTACACTAAATATAATTTTGTTTTTTCTTTCTCTTACAAGATTTATTGTACTTGCGGTTAGACATGTACCTATTATAACATACACTAATGTTTGTTCTTCTTGTGAATCTGAATTTAATTTTTCAGGATTCTCAACATTGTTTAATGTTATCCCATATTCATTGCTCACTTCTCCCAAAATGGCACTAAACCCATTTTTTATTCCATCATTATAATTGTTATTTTTTAAATATGGTATTATATATTGGTCTTGAATTCTTCCTGTTTTCCCATCTGTTAATGTTCCTTCTAATCCATAACCTACTTCTATTCTAAATAGTCTATCACCAGTTGAACATAGTAATAGTACTCCATTATTTTTTTGAGAATCCCCTATACCAAATTTTCTAAATAATTCTGTTGCATATTCTTCTATGCTTTGTCCTTCTAGACTTTTTACAGTTACTACAACGATTTGAGCACCTGTTTTTTGTTGCAATTCTGCATTTGTTTGTATTATATAGTTTTTTGTTTCTTCTGTTAAAACTCCTGCATAATCATTAACAAAAAAGTCTTTTGTTTGTGATACAACTGCAAATGATTTTACTGATAACAATATACAAAATGTAATTATTAGTAATATAATTCTTTTTATATTTTTAGAATTGAACATTAGGAACCTCCTTGCTTTCTTGTGTTGCTTGGAAATATTCTTTTTGTTCAAATCCAAACATATTTGCTATAATTCCTGCAGGGAATTTTTTAATTTTTAAATTGTATTCTTTTACTGCATCATTGTAATCTTTTCTTGCAGTTGCTATACGGTTTTCTGTTCCAGATAATTCATCAGATAATTGTATAAAATTTTGTGATGATTTTAGGTCTGGATAGTTTTCTACTACTACCATAAGTTTGCTTAATGCTGATGTTAATTCATCATTTGCTTTTGCTTTTTCAGAGACACTTGTTGTTCCTACCATTTTTGCTCTTGCATCTGTAATTGAATTTATAATGTCTTGTTCTTGTTTTGTGTATCCTTTTACAGTGTTTACTAAATTTGGAATTAAATCTGCTCTACGTTGTAAATATGTATCTATTGTTGCATATTTGTTGTCTACCTCTTCTGATTTTGCAACTATACTGTTATAACTTGATACTAACATTAGTCCTACAATTACAATTAATGCAATCACTATTATTATCCCCATACTTGATTTTTTCATTTGTTTCACCCCCTTAAATTTCCTCTTTTAAAAGATTTTCTAATATATTAGCACATCTTATTGATGCTAATTGCACAAATTTATCAAAGTCAATTTGATTTTTTCCATTTGGTGAGTCAGATATACTTCTTATTACTATAAATGGTATTTCGTCTAAATAGCATACCTGTGCTATTGCTGCGCCTTCCATTTCAACACAGTCTGCATCAAATTTTGTATATATTTTGTTTTTCATTCCTATATCTGTACAGAATATATCTCCTGTTGCTATTGTTCCCTTTTTTACTTTAAAATCTTCGTTTTCTAGTGATTTAGCAGCCTTTTCAAACTTTTCTATTAGCTCTAAATTGCTATATATGTAATCTCCTACTCCTGTTATATATCCTTTATCATGGTCAAATGCAGTTATGTCAAAGTCATGTTGTACTAATTTTTCGCCAATTACTATATCCCCTATGTTTAATAATGGATTTAGTGCTCCTGCAGATCCAACATTTATTATGCAATTGACATTTAGTTTATCTATTAATATTTGTGTTACTCTCGCAGCATTTACTTTTCCTACTCCACATTTTGCTACTACGACTTTATTTTTTCCTATTCGTCCTGTTTTTACTGTTACTTCATATATGTCTTTTTCTTCTATATTGCTCATTATGTTTAGTATTTCTTCTTGTTCTTCTTCCATTGCAACAATTATTCCTATTTTATTCATTTAAAAGACCTCCGTTTTCATTCGTGAATATTATATCATATAATATATTTAATATCTATAAAAATTAAAAATAAATTATGAATGTTTAACTGTGTAAATATTAAAGCATGAATTTTTTAAAATGAATATTTATATTTTATAAATGATGTAAAGTGATATTAATGATTTATTTAACAGAAAAAGAACTATACAAAATTTAGTATAGTCCTTCTTAATTTTTAAAATTGTTCTATTAATTAGAATTATTGTAATTCGATAACAGCTCCAACTTCTGTGAATTTTGCTTTTAATTCTTCTGCTTCTTCTTTAGAAACATTTTCTTTAACTGTTTTTGGTGCTCCGTCTA
>OLPN01002507.1_pt1 | contig 14180 bp, 10 predicted proteins | sample 1672601 | NCBI WGS metagenome assembly OLPN01 (sample SAMEA3136704, study PRJEB25190) | human gut metagenome | reverse complement strand
ATATATTTTTCTAAAGAGTGGTTGGTTTATCATTAATAAAGCATTTGGTAATTACTGGTTAGCTGTTTCTTTAAGAGCTTTTGGATTATAAGAAACTGTCACACTACCATCAGTATCAACTTTAATTTTTGCACTGATGGTATCCTTAGCCGCAGTTGTATCCGTATTCTCATTAACCCATTTCGAGGATTTCAGTCTTGTATTTTTCCAATTATCACCTGCAAAATCTGTTAATGCTTTTTCCACTGATGTAACAGCTTGACCAGCTTCTTCTTTAACGTCAACATTTGCTTTTGTTGAAAGTGTAATTATATATGTACCAGCTGCAATTGTATCTGTGCTGTCAGAAGCTGCTGTTTTTACAACTGTTACCAAGTTCTCAAGGTTTGCAGCATCGGCTGCTTTTCTTGATTTTTCTACATATTTGGTATACTGTGGTGCAAGGATGCCAACGAGGATAGCCAGGATTGCTACAACGATAACGAGCTCTACCAGAGTGAAACCTTTATTGTCTTTCTTCTTGTCTTTAAGAAATTTTAACATACGTTTTTCTCCTTCTTTATTTCTCTTTCTTTTATGGATGAACACGGTTCCCTATGCCAGCCGTATCACCTTCATGTTACTGTCGGAAACTTTTTACGCGGTTCCCAATCGCGTATTCAAATGCTTTTCGCAAAGAATCCATTGATTACTTTTAACTGCTTTGAAATACAGAATAACTGAATGATCTTCTACAGGTTGTCCAGGCCTTCATACATAGCGCCAATCGGCAGGATGACGGCGATGACCAGTGTACCGACGATCAATGCCATAAAGACGATGATCAATGGTTCCATGGCTGCCAGAATACTCTGGGTCGTCATCTCGACTTCCTCATCATAATAATCAGCCAGTTTCTCCAGCATCTCTTCCAGATTACCGGTCTCTTCACCAATGCCCGTCATATGATAAACCATCGGTGGAAAAATGCCCGCTGTCTGCAAAGGTTCAGAAAGAGGGATACCTTTCATCACTTCTTCCTTTGCCTTCAAAAAGGCATTGGCATAATGAACATTCTTCATAATGCCCGCAACAATATCCAGACAGCTGGTCGTTGAAAGTCCCGCTGACAGAAGCGTACTCATCGTCCTGGCAAATTGTGCACAGGCTGTTTTTACTGTCAGTTTGCCAAAAAGCGGCATCTTCATCTTGACATTGTCTATCGCAAGCCGTCCCTGATCGGTCTGATAAATCAGGCGATAGGCTGCAGCTGCAACAACCGCAATGATCAGGATCACATACCAATGGGATGACATCCAACTGCTGGTACCCATTACCGCAAGGGTAAGGGCAGGCATCTGCACATCCAGATCTGCAAACATATCAACAAAAATAGGAATAACAAATAGCAGCATCACTGCCACGACGCCAATGGCCGCACAGATCAAAATAATCGGATAGATCGTCGCTTTCATGATGGTGGCCCGCAGTTTGGCCTCTTTCTCAAAATGAGTCGCCATACGTGAGAAAGACAGTTCCAGACTGCCGGATGCTTCACCGGCCCGAACCATATTCACCAGCATTCCCGGGAATATATCCGGAAATGCCAGCATGGAATCCGCCAGCGTATTACCCTTTTCTACATTGGTCAGGACTTCCGCAATCGCCCGTTTCAGCCATTTATTCTCTGTTTGCTCTGCAAGCATCTGCAAAGCCTCTTTCATCGGAACGCCAGCCTCTGTGATACTGACAAACTGACGGCAGAAAACACTCAAATCTCTTGGCTTAACCTTTTTGCCGATGGCGAAGTCAATTTCCTTGTTCAGTACACCCTGCTCTTTGATCGACAAAGGCAGCAGCCCATCTCTTCTGAGGGTTTCCGCGACTCTCTCACTGTTTTCCGCATCTATACTGCCCTTTATCTCTTTGCCTGCCTGATCGACAGCCACATAAGAAAATCCCGGCATTTTTTCGTCCTCTCTTCACTCTTTAATCTTCATTAACGGCATCTTATGGCATATCAAAATTGACTTTGCCACTCATCTCCCCAGGCTTTTGTGCATAGGAAACCGCAGAATCCGCACTGATATCACCGCGCAGAAACAATTCATAAATGGCATCATCCATGGTCTGCATGCCCTGACGCTTGCCTGTCTGCATCGTGGAAATAATCTGATAAGTCTTGTTCTCACGGATCATATTGCGAATCGCAGTATTGGCAAACAGTACCTCCAATGCAGCCACTCGTCCTCTTCCGTCTTCCCGGCGGATCAACTGCTGTGAAATAATACATTCTAGCACGGATGCCAGCTGAATGCGCACCTGCTGCTGCTGATTCGGTGGGAAAACGTCAATAATTCGGTCAATGGTCTTGTCTGCACCGATGGTATGCAGTGTCGATAAGACAAGATGCCCCGTCTCGGCCGCAGTTAACGCCGTGGATATTGTCTCCAGATCTCGCATCTCGCCCACCAGAATCACATCCGGGTCCTCTCGAAGTGCCGCCCTGAGTGCCTGCGCATAATCATTGGAATCGCTGCCAATCTCGCGCTGATTCACCATGGAGTACTGATGTCTGTGCAGATACTCAATCGGATCTTCCAGCGTAATAATATGATACGGATACTTCCTGTTCATAATATCCACCAGCGACGCCAGTGTTGTGGACTTACCGCTTCCGGTTGGCCCTGTCACCAATACAAGGCCTCTCTTCTTAGCTGTCAGTGCCTGTACTTCCGCCGGTATTCCAAGACTGTCTGCATCAGGTATGGAAAATGGCAGGCAACGCATGGCCGAAGCCAGAGTACCGCGCTGCTTATAAACATTGACACGGAACCGCCCGACTCCCGGAATGGCATATGCCAGATCCGTCTGTCCGTTTGTCTCCAACTCGTTTCTATGACGATTGTCCAAAATCGGCAGCAGCAATGCTTCCAGATCTGTTGGCTGCAACTTGTCGCCTTTAAGTGGTGTCAGTACACCGTCAATACGATAATAAGGCGGACACCCTGCTGTAAAATGAATATCTGAGGCCTTTTCTTCCACAGACATCCGCAAAATTTCATCTAAACTATACATGCTCTTCTATTCCTATTCATAGGATGCACGCAGCATCTCCTCTACGGAGGTCACACCATCTAAGACATATTGAACGGCATTCTCACGCAGTGTGTGCATGCCTGTTCTTCTGGCCGCCTCTGTCAGTTTCTCTGTAGACGCATTGGCTGAAATCAACTTGCGCATATCATCATTGACTTCCATCATCTCAAAGACACCGATACGTCCGAAATAACCTGTCTGATTGCAGAAATGGCAGCCGCCGGGTTCATAAATCTCTTTCTCCTTATCCGGCGGCAGTCTGAGCAGTTTTTTCTCCTCTGCGGTAGCCATATGTGACTTTTTGCAATGTGGACAAAGCTTTCTTACCAGTCGCTGTGCAATGACACCCACCATGGAATCCGCTATCAGATAGCTTTCAACACCCATATCCGCCATACGGTTCAAAGTACCCACCGCATTATTCGTATGCATCGTAGATACAACCAGATGACCGGTAATAGATGCCTGAACAGCAATTGATGCTGTCTCACGGTCTCTGATCTCACCAATCATAATGATATCCGGATCCTGTCTGAGAATTGAACGGAGAGCCGAAGCAAATGTCAGATCCACCTTCGGATTCACCTGAATCTGGTTGATGCCTTCAATATCGGCTTCCACCGGATCTTCAACTGTCACAATATTGACGTTCTCTGTATTCAGCTCACTCAGGGCTGTATACAAAGTTGTAGATTTACCGCTTCCAGTTGGACCGGTAACAAAAATAATGCCATATGGATGCGCCAGCATATGGTCAAAAATTCCCATTTCAGCATCTGAAAGGCCAAGCTCTTTCTTGCTTCTTGTCAGATTCAGTTTGGAAGATAAACGCAGCACAAGCTTCTCACCATGAACCGTCGGAATCGACGAAATACGAATATCATATTCCTGTCTGTCAACCTCAATGCTCATACGCCCATCCTGTGGCTTACGTTTCTCAGAAATATCCATGCCTCCCATGATCTTAATACGTGTGGCAATCGCCGGAAGAAGACTGTTATCATAAACCATCTTCTCATAGAGTGCACCATCAATACGATAGCGGACACGTACCTTTTCTTCTAAGGCTTCTATATGAATATCACTTGCACGCTGACGGATTGCCTGCTCAATCAGTGAGCGGACAAGCTGCACAATTGGTGCATCACTGACATCGGTCTCGCCTTCATCTTCAGCTGTTCCTCTGAGCAGTGCACGCTCTCTTGTAAATCTACGAGCCGCATCCATGGTCTCAGATGCTCCATAACAGCGGTCGATGGCTGTCAAAACCTCTCTGGTTGTTGCTATGTACGGTTCAACCTGCAGGTTCGTTACAATGGAAATATCGTCAATGGCTGTCATATCCATTGGATCAGCCATCGCCAGATGCAGGATATTCGCATTGTACGGATCCAATTCAAAAGGAATACACTGATATTTCTTCAGTAGACTGACACTGACAAGATTCCTGACCTCCTTTGGGATAACAACCCCTGAAAGATGCACGACTTTAAGGCCAAGCTGCATCTGCAGCGCACGTACGATCATCTCTTCTGTGATCATGCCGCTGTCTACCAGTACTTCGCCTATCTTCTTGCCGGAACCCTTCTGTAGTTCCAGTGCCTGCTTCAATTGTTCTTCTGTTAATACATTCTGCTTGATGAGAATATCACCAAGTCTCATTCTTTCGCGCCTTAAGGCCATTTCATTTCCTCATTTTTCTGGTTTTTTTGCAAGATTTCTTAATTTATTTCTATTATATCTATGCCAAAACTCTGTGTCAACCGATGTTTTTACCATTTCTTAGCATTATTTATCAAAAAAAGCAACGGGGTATCTGCCCATTCTCACCGCAGATACCCCGCATTACAATATGTAACACTATACTAATTTTCTTTCTCCGGACGATTCTTCTTTAATGTATTGTATATATTCTGCATTCTCTGATCCGTATTGGCGATCACATCCGAACAATCCTTCAATTCCGCTGCAATACTATCCGGCACATCTCCTTCCGTCTTGTATTTCAGCTGATGTTCCAGACTGGCCCAAAAATCCATGGCTATTGTCCTGATCTGAACTTCTACCTTCAGCGGCTTGCATCCATCAGAAAAAAATACCGGAATCTGTACAACCAGATGTAAACTTCTGTAACCATTTGGCTTCGGATTGGCAATATAATCCTTCACTTCCAATAATGTAATATCATTCTGGGAAGTCAGCATATCTGCCACCATATAAATATCCTGCACATAGCTGCAGATGACACGGATACCGGCCACATCATGAAGATTCTCCTCCACAGACTGCAGAGTCACCGGATAGCCTCTTCGTTTCAGCTTCTCCAAAATGCTTCTCGGTTTCTTCACGCGATACTTAATATAAGAAATAGGATTATGACTGCGCTGCACCTGAAACTCATCATTGAGCACCTCTAACTTCGTCCGCACCTCCCTGATGGCACAACTGTACATCATCATCAGCTGTTGAAACTGCTCTGCCACTTCTTTGAAAGCACCGATGTTCTCCACCAAATCCACATTTTGCAAAATGACCGTCTCCAGATCAATATCTTTCCCCACTGCGACTGTATTCTCATCCATACCCCTTATCTCCTGTTCTTTATTAATTCCCCATTATCATAACATCCAAACATTTCCCACATGAAAATTCGGAGAGAAGCAGTTATTCATCTTCCTCTCCGAATGTATATTGATTCCCAGTAACAATATCATACGACTTATACATATATTATATGAGGAATATTCCTTTTTTTCAACTGATTTTTTCCTTTACTTAAGCGATTGAAATGAACACAAAATGCAAATGATGAAATTAAATATACAATGTAAACAGTCAAACTCAAATTATATTAAAGAGGAATCCTGTTTACAAAAAAAGAGGATGTCCGTATGGGATATCCTCTCTTCTGTCATTCTATTCTGTTATCACGCTTACAATTATTCAGCTAATGCTGCTGTAATGATAGCCATGGAGTAAACTTCTTCTGCGTTGCATCCACGAGACAGGTCGTTGATTGGTGCATTCAGACCTAACAGGATTGGGCCGTATGCATCGAAGTTACCAAGACGCTGAGCAATCTTGTAACCGATGTTACCAGCGTTGATGTCAGGGAATACAAATACGTTCGCATGACCAGCAACTGGGTTGCCTGGGCATTTTGTACGAGCAACACGTGGAGAAACGGCAGCATCAAACTGTAATTCACCTTCGATTGGAAGGCTAGGCGCTTTTTCTTTCGCCATAGCAGCTGCTGTACGCATCTTGTCAACATCTTCACCTTTACCTGAACCCAGTGTTGAGTAGCTAAGGAAAGCAACCTTCGGATCGATACCGAAAATACGGCCGCATTCAGCAGATTCGATAGCGATTTCTACCAGTTCTTCTGCTGTTGGCTTGATGTTGATCGCACAGTCACCCATAGCTAATACTTCGTTCTCACCTGTAGCAGATGGACGAACCATGATGAAGCATGAAGATACGATCTTGCTGCCTGGTTTTGTCTTGATCAGCTGAAGGGCTGGACGAACTGTATCTGCTGTTGAGTATGTAGCGCCACCAAGAAGTGCATCTGCAACACCCATCTTAACAAGCATTGTACCGAAGTAGTTGCCTGCGGATAAGATCTTGCGTGCTTCATCCGGCTGAATGTTCTTGCTCTTACGAAGTTCACAGAACATAGCGATCATCTCATCCATTCTGTCGAAGTTCTCAGGATCGATGATCTGAGCACCTCTGATATTGTAACCATATTCTTCTGCTGCTGCCTGAACTTCATCTTCTTTGCCTACAAGGATAGGTGTAAGGAAGTTGGATGCCAGCAGACGGGATGCTGCTTCAAGAATTCTTTCATCTGTACCTTCTGTAAAAACGATTTTCTTCGGTGATGCTTTCAGTTTCTGAATCATCATACCGAAACCCTGCATATTCTTGCTCATGATATATATTCCTCCTAAATTTGTCTTTTGACAATCTCACATATATAATTTATCACTTTTTTTGCAGATTGCAATGCATTCCGCGATAATTAAAAAATTAACAAACATGCAAACTATTTCTCAGGCTTACTATGAACACTTCCAACAAAATTTATTCGTTCTCCTGTATATTTTGCACAATATTTTCAAAAGCCATACTGTGAGAAGCCTTTACAAGGACAGTATCACCCGGCTGAAGAAGATCCTGAAGAACCGCTTCAAGAGCTTCTCTTATCTCGAAATGTCTGGCCTCTCCGCCTTTTTCAGCAGCCCCCTCATACATCTCGGAGGAAAGTCCACCCACACAGAGAATCAGATCAATGCCCTTCTCGGCCGCATACTGTCCGACTTCACGATGCATGGCCCTCTCATTCTCTCCAAGCTCAAACATATCACCGAGAATAGCCACCTTGCGTCCCGGTGCCGTCGCAAGCAGATCGATCGCTGCTTTCATGGATACCGGATTTGCATTATAGCAGTCATCAATGACAACTTTATCTCCGGCCTCAATCAGATGACTGCGTCCTGCAACAGCCTCAACATGGCTGATACCCGCCGTGATTTCTTCCTTCGTCATATCAAACTGAACTCCCACTGCCGCTGCTGCCATAGCATTGTAGATCATATGCTCACCCGGCAGAGGGATATTGGCATGCACCAGCACATCCCCCATGTGAATATCCGCACGGCTTCCCAGCAATCCACGATTTTCAATATGATCTGCCCAGATGGCATTATCTTTGTTCATACCAAAAGTTATCGGCGCTTTGCCGTAAACGTCATGAATTGTTGCCAGCTTATCATCATCACCATTGACAATCACTGTTCCTTCCGGATTCATGAAGTCAAAAATCTCGGATTTTGCCCGGAGAATGCCATCTCTGTCAATAAGATTTTCCAGATGGCACTGCCCGATATTCGTCATCACACAGATATCCGGTCTGGCCACTTCACTGAGACGATGCATTTCACCAAATGTATTGATTCCCATCTCAAGAACCGCAATCTGGTCATCATCCTGAATCCCGAAAATCGTCAGCGGCAGACCGACTTCATTATTATAGTTGCCGGCTGTTTTATGTACTTTATACTTCTCAGCAAGAACGGCTGCAATGAATTCTTTTGTACTGGTCTTACCCACACTACCGGTGATACCCACCACCCGGATATTCAGCTGCTGACGATAAAAAGCAGCAGCCTGCTTCAGAGCCATAAAACTGTCTTCCACAAGAATACACGGTCCCAGGTCCTCTTCCGGCAATACTTCACAGATAACTGCCAACGCACCCTTTGCAAATACGTCGGGAATAAAACGATGGCCATCCACGCGTTCACCTTTTGTTGCCACAAAAATATAGCCCGGTTCAATCTGCCTTGAATCGATAACAACACCTTTTGCCGTTTCCTGTGCCAGATCTTCGCGCATATAATAAATCTGGCCGCCGCATGCAGCTGCAATATTCTCTAAAGTCATATTTTTCATCAATTTATACCGTTTCCTTCCTGCTATTCATCTCTCATGGAAATATCAATCAATAACTGGCAAAGATCCGCATATTCAATGCCCAGCACTTTTGCCTCCTGAGGCAGCAGTGACGTTGGTGTCATACCCGGCAGTGTATTGGCTTCCAGGCAGTAAAAATCTCCCTTTTCATCCATCATAAAATCCATACGTGCGTAATTCTTCAGACGCAGTACCTTGAAAGCCTGCTCTGCTGCCGCCTGCATGGCCAGCGTCTTCTTTTCACTGAGTTCTGCCGGACATGTTTCAATCGTCGATCCCGCCTGATACTTATTCTTATAATCATAGAAGCCATGGATCGGTGCAATCTCAATGATCGGATACGCTTTACCATCTACAACACCTACAGAAAATTCACGACCCTTGATATACTGTTCAATAACGACTTCATCATCGTATTTAAACGCTTCTTCAAGTGCTGCCGCATATTCTTCATCATTATTCGCCATAACAACACCGACACTGGAACCGCCGCAGCAAGCCTTCACAACACAAGGATAAGGCACCTTTACATCCGGTGTTTCCCCTTTCTTCAATCGAATGCCAACGGGTGTCGGCACACCGCCTGCTGCAAACAAATCTTTAGAAATAGCTTTATTCATGCAGATTGCTGAACTTACATAATCCGTGCCAGTATAACGGATACCATTCAGATCAAAACATGCCTGAATCTTTCCGTTCTCGCCATTCTCACCATGCAGTGCCATAAAGACAACATCCGCCTGCTGACAGATGTCAATGACATGCGGGCCGAAGAAATTCTTCTTCCAATCCGGACGAAGTGCCTTCACTGCATCAATATCAGGATTCTGATCCTTAATAGCGCCTACAGAAGCTGTCCAGTCTACATCCTTTTCAAACACATTCTTCCAGTCCTCATTCGCATAACCCAGAAATACATCCAAAAGCATGACCTGATGACCTTTGCTCTTTAATGCTTTATAAATACCCATTCCCGATACAAGAGAAACATCTCGTTCCGTACTGATTCCACCTGCTAAAACTACGATTTTCATTTTAAATTCCTTTCTGAATCTACCGGCATGAGCAAATTTGCATCTGTCTGGTGCATCACAACAATATTATTATTAAAATCCATTTATTTTTTTGCATTTAATAACTAAGTTAGCCTCTTGCACATTATACATCGCCAGCCTTGCCTTGTAAAGCGACCCTTTGACTGAATTTTCTGCCATGAGCAATTTTTATACTTGCTTTTTCTCCGTTTACACGAATTTCCAAATATGTTACCATAGTATTTGGCGGCTAAGATTTAAGAGAATCACTGATAATGTTTAAAATATATCCCTTTCTGTTCTCTAAACTTACGACAGACTACAATATCTGCCATCCTGCTGGCAGATTAGAAATCTAGGAGGATTTATGACCAAAACAATTGATTTACTCCATGGCAAAATCATGCGCTCACTCTGCATTTTAGCAGTGCCCATTGTCATGACTTATTTTATACAGATGGCCTACAATTTCATCGACATGATCTGGATTGGCCATCTTGGCAGCGGCGCAGTGGCCGGTGTCGGCGTAGCCGGTATGTTTACCTGGTTTTCCAATGGACTGGTCATGATGGCCAAGATGGGCGGTCAGGTGAAGATTGGTCACTGCCTCGGCGCCGGTGACAACGATGATGCACGCCGCTATCTCGGCGCTGCCCTGCAGCTTGGCATCGTATTTGCCCTGTTTTTCGGCATTGGTATAAATATTCTGGCGCACTCACTGATCGGCTTTTTTCATCTGAGCAGTCCGGCAGTCATCCATGATGCTGTATTGTATCTCCGCATTACCTGCGGCCTGGTTATATTTACCTTTATGAACCAGATTTTCACGTCATCTTTCAATGTCTATGGGGACAGCCGGACACCGTTTATCATGAATACATGCGGTCTTGTCAGCAATGTCATCGCGGACCCGCTGCTGATCTTCGGTATTGGCCCTTTCCCGGCTCTGGGCGTGGCCGGTGCTGCTGTTGCTACTGTTTTTGCCCAGATGTTTGTCTTTATCCTGTTTATCTTTGCCATCAGGAAACGACACCCCCTTTACCGTGGGCTGAAACTGGCGGAACCAAGGCCATTTCAGTATTATACACAGATTATACGCATCGGCCTTCCGCTTTCTCTGCAGGATATGCTATTTTCATGCTGTTCCATGCTGATTGCCCGCTTTGTCGCCGTTTACGGGGACGGCGCTGTAGCTGCGCAGAAAGTCGGCACTCAGGTTGAATCCCTGTCCTGGATGGCTGCCGACGGTTTTATGGCCGCTATCAATGCCTTTATCTCACAGAATTATGGTGCCGGACAGCTGGATCGTGTCAAAGCCGGTTATCGTTCCATCATGAAAATTGTTCTTGTCTGGGGAAGTCTCTGCACATTACTGCTTGTTTTCCTCCCGGAACCGATTTTCAGAATTTTTCTGAACGATGATGCTGTTTTGCCGATCGGTATCGACTATCTGCGCATCATGGGTTTTTCACAGCTTTTTATGTGTGCCGAAATTACAACAGCAGGTGCCTTCGGAGGTCTGGGCAACACCTTGCCGCCTTCCAGCGAAAGCATCCTGCTGACATGTATGCGTATTCCTTTACTTCTTATTCTGACAAAAACACCCCTTGGCCTTTCAGGCATCTGGTGGAGCATCAGTATCTCCAGCATACTGAAAGGAATCGTTCTTGTCTCATGGTATCTTATTTATCAGCGGCGCCTTTTGTCCGCATCCGCTTCATCTGCTGATATCAGGCCCTGACGGATGGCTTCCATCCGCTCGGCCTCTTCTTCCGGAAGATAATTCAGCAGATAATTGCCTCTCTCCTGATTCTTCTCCAGATGCTCACGGCGGATTTCGACTTTTATCCGCTCGATTTCCTGCCGCAATTCTCTGGCTGACATCAGAAGGCACCCCTGACTTCGGATAATCACCTGCTCAAGGCCATCTGATGTTGCCACAGTTACTTTATACTTTCTTCCGATGGCATGGGCCGTCTTTTCGATATACTGATCTGCCGTCTCTGCCTCCTTTGTAAAAACGACATCAATATTATGCCACTTTGTCACTTCACCCGGAAATCCTTCCACTTTATAGGCATCAAAAACAAGAATCACCCTCTGGCTTGTATAGCCCTGATAGTTGGACAATGTCTCCATCAACTTGTTGCGTGCAGCGTCCATACTATGTTCCGACAATTCATGCAGATCTTCCCAGGCAAAAATGATATTATAACCGTCCACAAGCAGATAGCTTTCCTGTGCGGTCGCCTGCCGTCTGTTCTCCTGCTGCTTCTTTTCGCCTCGCCAGCTGCCTTTACCGGATGAATCACTCAACCCACCTGTCATTTTTCCTGAAGAGCCTGATACTTCTGAATAACTTGTATCCGCTCCTCTGAATGTACGTTCTTTCTGTGGCTTTCGTCGCTTAATTTCACCATATGTTCTGACAAAAATAGCTTCCAGTTCTTTATCATCCGCCAGAGACGGTGCAATGCTTCGGCTTCTGGCAGCCTCCGCTTTTGCTGCCATCACCGTATCCTCATCCCCAGCACCTGCCGTCTCTCCATCCAGTCCGGCGCCTTCCAGATGCATATAATCTTCCACTTCATACCATGGCACTACAAATCCTGCACCATGGGCACAGAACACAGACCCCGTCGGATTCGCCAGATCCCGCTCCGGATCATAGGCTGATGCCGCCAGTACTTCTTCCGTATTATGGCAAGGATAATAGCCCGCCATTGTACAGAATAATCGTCCTGTACCTCCGGTATAGGCAGCCACATCCTTCTGATATTCACGCATTTCTGAAACGGGTGCCATTCCTGTTAATACAGCTGTTTCGCCCTCATTTTCTCCAAGTTCAAACCTGCCGCTCATCTTCTCAATATCTGTCATGGCATGTCCTACCAAACGCTGCGGCAATTCCAGCCTGAAGCGGTAATAAGGTTCCAGCAGAACACTTTCTGCTTTCTGCAGTCCCTGGCGCACCGCTCTGTAAGTCGCCTGCCTGAAATCCCCGCCTTCGGTATGCTTCTGATGTGCTCTTCCCGCAATCAATGTGATGCGCATATCCGTGATCGGCGCTCCCATCAATACGCCTCTGTGAACCTTTTCCTCCAGATGTGTCAGGATCAGACGCTGCCAGTTGCGATCCAGCATATTCTCGCTGCAGACAGTATCGAAGACAAGTCCGCTGCCGGCCTCCAAAGGTTCCATTAAAAGGTGGACTTCCGCATAGTGTCTGAGAGGTTCAAAGTGACCCACACCTTCCACCGGTGCTGCAATCGTTTCCTTATATACAATCTGTCCTGTACCAAATTTTACTTCCAGTCCAAACCGCTCATGGATCATCTGCTGCAATATTTCTGTCTGGATCTCACCCATCAGCTGCACAAGCACCTGTCCTGAAATATCATCCCAGACAATATGCAGTTCCGGCTCTTCTTCTTCCAACTGACGCAATTGATGCAGTACCTTGTGCAGATCACTGCCCTCCGGCAGTTCAACCCTGTAAGTCAGTACAGGTTCCAAAAGGGGCACTACCTGCTCATCCTCCGCTCCCAGTCCGTCTCCGGCCTGTGTCTGTGTAAGCCCTGTCACTGCACAAACCGTACCTGCTGAAGCTGCATCAACTGTCTCAAACTTTGTTCCATTATATATACGGATCTGATTAACCTTTTCTTCCCATTCACCTGCCGAAGCATCTTTCCCGGATAATGTATCCTCTGCCTCACCCCCGGCTTCCTGTCTTCTCCGTATAGGGCCCCGGAGCTGTGCCTTGACCTTCAGGCTGCCACCGGTAATCTTCATATAAGTCAGGCGTCCGCCCTGGGCATCCCTTGCGATTTTAAATACTCTGGCCCCGAATGTCTCCGGATACTGCTTCTCTTCTGTCCATTTTGCAATGCCGTCCAACAACTCCTGCACCCCTGTCAATTTCAGGGCTGAACCGAAGAAGCACGGAAAAACCTTTCTCCCGGTGATCATTCTGCGCACCTGCTCATCCGTCACAGTTCCCTTTTCCAGATAAGCTTCCAGCACCTTCTCATCGCACATCGCCAGATTCTCATTGCGTGCATCTGCTTCTTCGGAAAAATCAATACAACTGTCCCCGAGTCGCTGTCTGATCTCCTCCATCAAAGCCCTTCTGTCTGTACCATTCTGATCCATTTTATTCACAAAAATAAATGTAGGCACCTCATACCGTGCCAGAAGACGCCACAGTGTCTGTGTATGTCCCTGAACACCGTCTGCACCGCTGATCACCAGCACCGCATAGTCAAGCACCTGAAGCGTTCGCTCCATCTCTGCTGAAAAATCCACATGTCCCGGTGTGTCAAGCAGTGTATACGATCTTCCCCGCATCTCAATTTCGGCCTGCTTTGAGAAAATAGTGATGCCTCTCTCCCTCTCCAGACTGTAAGTATCCAGAAAAGCATCTTTGTTATCTACTCTGCCCAGCTTTCTGATACTGCCTGTCAGATAAAGAATGCTCTCAGATAACGTTGTCTTTCCCGCATCCACATGCGCAAGAATACCTAATACTGTTTTACTCATCTATATCAAATCCTTTGTTTTTCATTCAGTGCTTTTATTGTAAAC
>OLPN01002496.1_pt1 | contig 14226 bp, 15 predicted proteins | sample 1672601 | NCBI WGS metagenome assembly OLPN01 (sample SAMEA3136704, study PRJEB25190) | human gut metagenome | reverse complement strand
GGGGTTCCAAGTTCCTGGATCTGTTTCTGGAGATCCTGGGAAGAAATACCAAGATTGTCTGTTTCACGTGCGGCATAAATATCAGCCAGTACAACATGATCGGCCAGAGTCAGCGCTTTTGCAAATTCCGGAAGAAGAGCTTTGGTACGTGTGTAGGTATGAGGCTGGAATACACACCATACCTTCTGATGCGGATAATTCTTTGCAGCATGAAGGGTTGCCTCGATCTCGGTTGGATGATGTGCGTAATCATCAATGATGGTGATACCGCCGATCTCACCTTTATACTGGAAACGACGGTCTGTACCGGTAAAGCTTCCGAGACCTTTGACGATCACATCATCCGGAAGGTCCAGAAGGCGTCCTACGGCAATGGCGGCCAGTGCATTGGATACGTTGTGGATACCCGGTACACGCAGATAATAGCTGCCGATCTTTTTGCCCCGGAAGAGAACGGAGAAGGAAGGATGTCCGTATTTATCCCAGGTAATGTCTGCTGCGGTGTAATCGGCATCGTGCTCCAGACCATAGGTAAGAACATTGCATGGAAGCTCCCGGGTGATCGTCTCATACTCCGGTGTGTCGGCGTTGATGATCAGAGTACCGTCAGCAGGGAGAAGCTCTGCAAATTTCCGGAAGGAATGGCGAATGTCATCGATGTCCTTGAAGAAATCCAGATGATCGGCATCCATGTTCAGGATCACACTGATCTTAGGGAAGAAGCTTAAAAAGCTGTTGGTGTATTCGCATGCCTCTGTGATAAAGGTCTCAGAATTTCCAACGCGGATGTTTCCGTGGATAGCAGGAAGGATTCCGCCAACACTGATGGTAGGATCACAGTCACCCTCAAGAAGGATATGGGAAACCATGGAAGTAGTAGTGGTTTTTCCGTGGGTTCCGGAAATTGCGATCGGTGTATCGTAGTTCCGCATGATCTGTCCCAGAAGCTCTGCGCGGGTGAGCATTGGAAGCCCTTTTTCTTTCGCACAGGCAAATTCCGGGTTGTCCGGGTGGATCGCTGCTGTATAGACAACCACATCTACATCATCCTTGATGTTGGAAGCGCGCTGTCCGTAATAGATCACAGCGCCACGTTCTTCCAGTGTGCGGGTCAGCGGGCTGGATTTGGCATCGGAACCGGAAATCCGGAAATTTTCTTCCAGAAGGATCTCGGCAAGGCCGCTCATGCTGATGCCTCCGATCCCGATGAAATGAATATGGAGCGGTTTATGAAAGTCTATCTGATACATAATAATCTCCTTATATATATGTTATTTTCGTAGCTCTTTTGTCTGTTTTATTATAACGCCAACAGAAACAATTGAAAAGTGGTTCTTTTGGCTAAAAAAGCGGTTTTTTCCGGAATATAAAAGTAACCAGAAAATAACATCGAAAAATGTTGAAAATTACCAGAGGAATGAAAAAAATGATGAGTCTTACCAATTTATAATATACAATAGCGATAAAAAAAGTAAAATACAGATAAAATAATTGTAAAAAATGTTCACTAATACAGTAAAGTATGCTATAATGAAATAATCATAACATACAAGAGGTGATCGCATGATTAAGAAAGAGATGATTGCCATGCTCTTGGCCGGTGGGCAAGGCAGCAGGTTAGGAGTTTTGACAGAAAAGGTTGCAAAGCCGGCAGTCGCTTTTGGTGGTAAATATCGTATCATCGATTTTCCACTGAGCAATTGTATTAACTCGGGAATTGACACGGTGGGTGTGCTGACACAGTACCAGCCTCTCCGCCTGAATACACATATCGGTATCGGTATTCCGTGGGATCTTGACCGCAATGAAGGCGGTGTCACAGTCCTTCCTCCGTATGAGAAGAGCACAAGCAGTGAATGGTACACAGGAACTGCCAATGCGATCTATCAGAATCTGGCTTATATGGAGCAGTATAACCCGGATTATGTACTGATCCTTTCCGGTGACCATATCTATAAGATGGATTACGAAGTGATGCTGGATTTCCACAAGGCGAACAAGGCAGATATTACGATCGCGTGTATGCCGGTTCCCATTGAGGAAGCCAGCCGTTTTGGTATTATGGTTACTGATGAGAGCAGCCGTATTACTGAGTTTGAGGAGAAGCCGGAGCATCCAAGCAGCAATCTTGCATCCATGGGTATCTATATTTTCTCATGGCCGGTTCTGAAGGAAGCACTGATCGCCCTGAAGGATCAGAATGGCTGTGACTTCGGTAAACATATCCTTCCGTACTGTAAAGAGAAGGGGCAGCGCCTTTTTGCTTATGAGTACAACGGCTACTGGAAAGATGTAGGAACTCTTGGTTCTTACTGGGAAGCAAATATGGAGCTGATCGATATCATTCCGGAGTTTAATCTTTATGAGGAATTCTGGAGGATCTACACCAAGGGAGATGTGATCCCGCCACAGTATATTTCCGCAGATGCAGTTGTGGACAAGTGTATCATCGGTGAGGGAACAGAAATCTATGGTGAAGTACATAATTCAGTGATCGGTCCGAATGTTATCATCGGCAAGGGCAGTGTGATCCGTGATTCTATTATCATGAAGAATACAGCAGTTGGTGAGAACGTTGTTATGGATAAAGCCATCGTGGCAGAAGATGTTGTCATCGGAAATAATGTTGTGATCGGATGCGGCGAGGAGGCACCGAATGTTCTGAAACCGGCTGTATATTCCTTTGGACTTGTGGCTATCGGCGAAAACAGCGTGATTCCGGACAGTGTCAAAATCGGTAAGAATACCGCTATCGCCGGTGTTACAACAAAAGAAGACTACCCTGACGGAGAACTGGCAGCCGGCCAGGTAATTGCAGCAAAGGACGGTGGGAAAGAATGAGAGCGATAGGTATTATTTTGGCAGGCGGTAATAATAACCGCATGAGAGAATTATCAAACAAAAGAGCAATCGCGGCAATGCCTATTGCAGGAAGTTACCGCGCGATCGACTTTGCCCTCAGCAACATGGCAAATTCACATATCCAGAAGGTTGCTGTGCTGACACAGTATAATGCCCGTTCCCTTAATGAGCATTTAAGTTCATCCAAATGGTGGGATTTCGGAAGAAAACAGGGAGGACTTTATGTCTTTACTCCAACCATTACCAGAGATAACAGCTTATGGTATCAGGGTACTGCAGATGCGATCTATCAGAACTTGAGCTTTTTAAAGAACAGTCATGAACCCTATGCGGTGATCGCTTCCGGCGATGGAATCTACAAGCTGGATTACAATAAAGTCCTGGAGTATCATATCGCAAAGCGGGCAGATGTTACCGTTGTATGTACTACATGCAAGGATCAGAGCCAGGTTGAGAGATTTGGTGTTCTTCGCATGAATGAGGACTGTCGGATCGAGGAATTTGAAGAAAAACCGATCGTTTCCTCCTATAATACGGTATCTACTGGTATCTATGTCATCCGAAGAAGGCAGCTGATCGAACTGATCGAGCGTGCTGCCCAGGAAGGAAGGCATGATTTTGTAAATGATATTCTTATCCGTTACAAAAATCTGAAGAGGATTTACGGATATAAGATCGATAACTACTGGAATAATATCTCTACTGCAGAGGCTTATTATCAGACAAATATGGATTTCCTGAAACCGGAGATCCGGAACTATTTCTTCAAACAGGAGCCGGCGATCAAAACCAAGATCGCAGATGTACCTCCTGCTAAGTACAATCCGGGTGCAACTGTGAAGAACAGTCTGGTGTCCAGCGGATGTATCATCAACGGAACCGTGGAGAATTCTGTTCTGTTCCGTGATGTATTTGTAGGAAATAACTGTGTGATCAAAAACTCTGTGATCCTTAATGACGTATATCTTGGAGATAATACGCATATTGAGAATTGCATTGTTGAGAGCCGGGATACCATCCGGGCGAATTCATATTACTGCGGCGAAGAAGGAGAAGTGAAGATCGTCGTAGAGAAAAACGAACGCTACGTATTATAAATGCGGAAGATCAGTTTTCCGCAGATACGGTTAGCGAAATGAAAGGGGCAAGTAGCAATGAATATTACAGATGTACGTGTGAGGAAGGTAGCAAAAGAAGGGAAAATGAAGGCCGTTGTGTCTGTCACAATAGATGATGAGTTTGTGGTACATGACATCAAGGTGATCGAAGGCGAGAAGGGGCTGTTCATCGCAATGCCAAGCCGTAAGGCAAGCGACGGTGAATATCGTGACATCGCACATCCGATCAATTCAGCAACAAGAGAGCAGATCCAGACGATCATCCTGGACAAGTATCAGGAAGTAATGGCTGAGGAAGCTGAGAATGAGGTTCTTATGGAGGCTGCGGAGTAAGAGAAGCAGCTTCAGGGGGGATTACATCAGAGAAGTATTCTCGTAGCTGATGATCTTTGGATTGAAACAGCATAGAATAAAAACTGCCGTTTTACAGATAAATCTGTGAGAGGGCAGTTTTTTTATGCTCCGGAAAACAAAAAAACGCTTTTCAGTTCATAAAAATTTAAATTATTACGTATTTGTTACAGAAATAAAATAAAATTATTGCTTTTTATGAAAAATGTGTTATACTAGAATCCATGAAAGGACGAAAGGTGTTTATATGAAGAATAGAAAAGTTTTCACATTACTGCTTACAGGTATGCTGACCCTTTCCATGGGAAGCACCGTATATGCATCAGGTACAGACGCTGCGATCGCAGAGGCACAGGCGGAGAAACAGGCCGCTGAGGAGGGTCTTGCGCAGGTACAGAGCAGCATCGGCACACTGGAGAGCAAGAAGCAGGAGCTGGAGAGCTATCTGGCTGATTTAAACGCACAGTATGAGGATCTTACCAACAGCATTTCTGAGCTTAGTATCCAGGCTGCTGAGAAGGAAGATGAATTAAATAAAGTAAAAAAAGAACTGAAAAAAGCAAAGAAAGCTTCTGCAGATCAGTATGAATCCATGAAGCTTCGAATCGCATATATGTATGAAAATGCCGGAACTTCCGCACTGGAGACACTGCTTTCTTCCGAAAGCCTTGCAGAATTCCTCAATCGCGCGGAGAATGCGATCCAGATTTCTACATACGACAGAGATATGCTGGATAAATATGTGAGTCTTCAGAAGAATATCCAGGAGAATGAGAAAAAGGTTGAGACGGAGTCCGCAGAGATCGATGATCTGATGACGGAGCGTGCAGCCAAACAGCAGGAAGTGCAGTCCATGGCTTCCAGCACAAGCGATGATATTAACTCTTATGTAAACCAGATCAGCGCCAGCCAGGAAGAGGCTCAGCAGCTGATGGCAGATATCAGTAATGCAGACAGCAGTATTACCGCTCTGGTACAGCAGGCAGAGGCGGAGAAGGCTGCAGAAGAGAAAGCTAAGGCTGAAGCGGCAGCAGAGGCTGAGAGACAGGCAGCAGAAGCGGCAGCCCAGGAAGAAGCCGATCAGGATAACGAGGACAGTGAAGAGGCTGATTCTGACGATGATTACGGCTATGATCCGGAGGAGGATACAACCGAGTCTTCCAGCAGTTCTACAAGTACAGACATTGTTGTAGAGGAGGAAGAGGAAGCGGATGATGTACAGTCCGGAAGTTCCGAAGATGTTTCCGAGGATAGCTCCCAGGAGGAGGTTTCTGAGGAGGTTTCCAATGATGATACAGCTTCCGAGGAGACGGAAGATGCCTCTGCGGATACGTCCGATTCCGGTTCTTCCAGTCAGGGAACATATCTTGGAAACTTTACACTGACTGCATACTGCAACTGTGCACAGTGCTGCGGTACAGCCGGCAATCTTACCGCCAGCGGAACAGTTCCGACAGCAGGACGTACCGTTGCTATGGCAGGTGTTCCGTTTGGGACCAAGCTTCTGATCAATGGCACTGTTTATACGGTAGAGGATCTGGGAACTCCTTACGGACATGTGGACATCTATTGTGGAAGCCATTCTGAGGCATTAAGCTTCGGACTTCAGTCTGCAGATGTATATCAGGTGGGCTGATCTGGGAAAATCCAGAGGAGAATATTTAAGAGAAATACAGCGCTGCAGGATCGTATGCTGATCCTTGCAGCGCTGCTTTTGTATGCATGACGCAGATATGTGTTTCGTGAAGTGTAGTGTGTGGAAATTCACAAATTTCCTGCAATCCGGAGATTTTACAGATACGGCGTACCCGGGATCTCCGGATAGGTTCCCATACCGATGAGAAGCTCAAGGCCTGTCTGACGGCCTTCCAGTACAGCAGCTTTTACAGCACTGGCATCACCGGAGATGGCGATGATCACTTCATTGGAATGACTGGTACCGATATTCGGAGTCATATATTGTGTAATGGATACTGCTGCGGATTTCACGGCATTATCTGCCATCACAAGACCGATAGCAGCCGGAGAACCTGCCATGAAACCAAATGCTTCACCCAGAGGTGTGCCGAAGGCTTTATGGATAGCAGGACCTGCACTTGCGGAAAAAGCAAACTCCAGGTGGCCGGATTCGCTGATGTAGACCTCACCTGCATATTTGTTAGTCAGTTCCAGAGCCAGAGAAATGGCGTGACGCACGTCGGATACATCATTTCCGCCAAGGACGATATAGTTTCCGTGACCGCCCCAGCCCTTGGTGTCTCTTGGAAGTTCAATGGAAAGGACTTCTGTATTTGTGGCTTTTACTGCATCGTCAATAGCTGTGATCTGGCCGGCAGCGCCTGTTCGGGAACTGAAAAGCCCCAGACAGTGGTATTGGGTACCTACGTTCATCTCTTTAAGCAGAGAATCATCAACTCCGGAGATCACGAGTCCGATTGTGTCAAGGACTGCGGTCCCTACAAATTCAGTCCGTGTGCAGTTGGTGCTGATGTTATGAATATCGTGTATATCCATGTGGAAAAATCCCCCTTTTTGCTGAAAACTCATTGGTTTCAGTATAGCATCAGAGAGGGGAATTTGAAAGTGAAAATTGACGATATCATTTGTAAATGGCAGGTTTACATAGTAGTAAACGGCATTGTAAAATGTAAACTTAAAAAATAAAATTAAGTTGACATTAAAATCCTGCTGTGTTAAATTGTTAACAGCGAAAGAGCGGATATCATTTATAAAGGACAGGAATGATCTTCCGACAGGAAAAGCAGAAAAGGAAAGAGAGGATACAGATTATTATGACAACAGTGGCAGCAGGCAGAAGCAAGACGTATGATCTTGTTTACATTGCAGTTTTTGCAGTAGTGATGGCAGTTTGCTCATGGATTTCCATTCCGGCACAGGTACCGTTTACTCTGCAGACATTCGGAGTATTTATGGCAGTTGGTGTGCTTGGAGGAAAAAGAGGAACTCTGGCAGTTCTGGTTTACGTTCTTCTTGGAGCAGTAGGAGTTCCGGTTTTTGCAGGATTTTCCGGAGGCATTGGAGCTCTTCTCGGAAATGCAGGTGGATATATCATTGGATTTATCTTTTCCGCACTTGTTATGTGGGCAATTGAGCACGTTTTTGGCAGAAAGCCGGTCGTTCAGATTATTTCCATGGTCGTTGGGCTGATCGTATGCTATGCCTTTGGAACCGCATGGTTTATGCTTGCTTACACAAGAAGCACAGGTCCGGTAGGTCTTATGGCAGTTCTTGGCTGGTGTGTGTTCCCGTTTATCATTCCGGATCTTATCAAGATCGCACTGGCTTATGTTTTATCAGGAAAGGTACGTAAATATGCAAGATAAAAGCAGTGCTGCGGCATATGCTTCTGATGAGGGCACAGAGGAAATAGTCATTCCTCTGCGCCCTCATCATGGTATGTGCCTGGCGTATTTTAAGGGGGAAGGCTACAGTAACGGTTTTACTGCACATATGGCCGAGATGCTGAAGATTTTTCTGGAGGGAAAGAAAATAAGGCTTCATGTGGATACGGATGAGATCTGCTCTGCCTGTCCGAATAATCGGGGCGGACATTGCGAAGCCGGAGATAAAGTGGCAGAGTATGACAATGCTGTGCTGAAAAAATGTGGACTGAATGCCGGACAGACATTGCACTTCAGCGAATTTACAAAAAAAGTCCAGGAAAAAATCCTTGCGATGGATAAACGTAAGGAAATCTGTGGAAACTGCCAGTGGAACAGTATCTGCGAAGAACAGAAGAGCCGCTGGGCATAGATATTTATAAGAACCTTTCCAAAAACTGCTTCGGGTCTGCAAAAAAAAGTATGCCCGAAGCAGGAAAAAAGAAAAAATTCGATTTTTTTGAAAAATTTTAATTTTTTCTATTGACAAAGTACAGAAACTCTAATATAATAGCTCTTGCAGTTGAGCAACACACAAACAACTGAAAACAAAATAACGAAGCGTGGCTCAGTTTGGTAGAGCGCTGCGTTCGGGACGCAGAGGTCGCAGGTTCAAATCCTGTCGCTTCGACTAACAGCTTGAGAATCCCTTGGTTGAGGGGTTCTTTTTTTGTTTGTGAAAAATGAAGGAATGTAAGTTTGTGTTACCTTGTGTTACCTCAATGAGAAAAGAAAGGAGAAAGCCTTTGGTGAATGTCCCGAGCATGGACCACCAGGGGCTTTTTTATATTTACAGATGAAAATATTCTTGAATGCTTTAAATAGCAGTGCTATAATACAGATATAAAGAACAACCGCCCACAAGGGGTTGACCTTATAAGAGAAGATTAGAAAATTCCACCCTGTACTCGGCCAAAGTTTTGGGGTGGTTTTTCTATGTAAAGAATTACTTACAAAACGTTAATACGAACGTAAGCAATGCTAGAATGAACATGCCAAAAGCCATAAGATCTTTGAAGTCAAAATAATTGTTGTTCATCAGCACCACCTCCATCCTTTTGGGACTAGAGGTCAGCCACCCTGTAACACGATTGTTCCTGCACAGTGTAACATATACGGAGAATCCTGACAAGCGCATAATGTTCTAACATAGTAATGCTTTTTTGACAAATGCGCAAATTTTCTGTACGTCTTAATTCTTCACCTGTCTGTTAATATTCTGTTTCGGTGTACTGATTCGGGTATAGCCGTATTCTTTCGACTAACAGCTTGAGAATCCCTTGGTTGAGGGGTTCTTTTTTATGTTTGTACATCCTGGAGCTTTTTTCAATTGATGGAATGATTTCTCTCGATCTTCATATATATTAACGAAACCGAAATACCGGAGGGACGTGCGTTGGCTGGATATCAGCGTTTTGTTGCGTATGTGTACGAGTATCGGAAAGGAAAAAAAGATGGCAGCAGCGGTTATGTGAGGGTGGAGGCCAGGGATAGGAAATGCCGTGTGGAGGTTCATCTGCGCTGCGTTGGACTGGAGCCTGGAAGTCGGTGCAGAGTGTATGGGTTTGTGCGGCAGGAAGGGCTGATGGATGGTATTTTGATCGGAAGCTGTGTTACAGGGCGGGAGCGGATCGAGTGCGCACTGGAGACGGATACAGGGGATATTGGAGGCATGGGAAAAAGTCTTCAGGAGCTTGGAGGACTGCTTCTGATCTCCGATGCCGGCGGATTCTGGGGAACGGAATGGGATGATCAGCCGATCCGGCCGGAGAATTTCCGCGAGTGGAAGAAAAAAGAAACGGAATCTCGGAAGGTAGCGGAGAAAACAGGAATGGAACCTCGGAAGGCAGCGGAGAAAACAGGCAGAGAGCGGGGAGAAAAGGAAGAAGAAAATCAAAAAGATGGAACCTTACCAGAAGTGCAGGAAAATCAGAAGGAGTCAGACAGGATCATGACGGTGGAGGAGATTCAGGAGGATGTATTAAAGACATCGGAAACCGGAAATTCATATCAGGCTCCCGGTCCGCATCCGTCGGAACCACCACGACCAGGCCAGCCGTCGCCGCATCCGCCGGAACTACCACGGCCAGGCCAGCCGTCACCGCATCCGCCGAAACCACCGCGACCGGAGCCATCTCGTCCACTTCCGGGAATACCCTGTGACGATCCCTTTAATGACGGCTATTTCACAGACTGCAGCAAGATCAGACCATCGGACTGCAGTGCCTTATGCAGAAAAAACGGCTGCTTCTGCAGCAACCGTTTTGTCATGTACGGATATCAGAATTTCGGCCATCTTCTGCTGTGCAGAAATCCCCGGGGACAGTACATACTGGGAGTACCCGGTGGATACAGCCAGCAGGAACGGTTTATGGCCAATATGTTTGGCTTTCCCTACTTTAAGGAATGTCCGGATATTCATATCCCAGGCGGAAAGGGAGGATACTGGTACTGTTTTATTAACATCTGATCAGAAAAATTTTGGCATCCATATAAGCAAACAGTTTTGCAAATCTGCAGATCACAGCTCCATACCACGAATTTCTACTACCGGGATCGTCTGAGACAGGATATCCCGGTAGTTTTTCATTTCTTCCTCGGAGCAGGCAGAGAATCCCGGTATCAGAACTCCGTCGGAATCCCGGTAAGCCTGGAGATAATAAGCTTTTGCACCGCTTAACCACCGGCTGATCTCCTGAAAATCTTTTTCGGAATGAAGTTCCCTCACAACTGTTGTACGAAATTCATAATCAAGGTGTCCGTCCAGCAGCCATCCGGCAGTTTCCCGGATCCCATCCAGATCAGCATGTACACCGGTAAGCACATGATAGTTGGAAGGACAGGCCTTGATATCCATGGCAACCTTGTTGATCAGGTCAGCTGCTGCGAGATTTTTTACCACGGAGGGGCGGGAACCGTTGGTATCGAGCTTCACATCATAGCCCAGCTCCCTGATCCTGCTGAGAAATTCCGGTAGCTCCGGTGCAAGTGTGGGTTCACCGCCGGAAATACAGACGCCATCGAGAATCCCCTTTCTTTTTTTTAGAAAAGCCAGGATTTCCTCCTGGGAATATTCAGGCTGGGTGTCAGGCTCCACGACAAGAGCTCCATTCTGGCAGAATGGGCAGCGGAAGTTGCAGCCGCCTAAGAATATGGTACAGGCTACCCTTCCCGGATAATCCAGCAGGGTTGTTTTGTTAAATCCACATATTTTCATAGGAAAATCCCCTTGTTTCTCTTATTTATGATACTACAAGCATACTCTCCCCCGAAAAAAGCTGCAAGCCTTTTTAACCGAATCAAGTAAGTTTCCTGCGGAGTTGCGAAAAGCAGTAAGCAGAGATGGGGACTTGCTCATGGAAGAAAAAAACATATAATTTATGGGCTACACCTCCTGGGGCTGCATTGACCTTGTCAGTGCATCTACAGCAGAGCTGAAAAAACGCTACGGCTACATCTACGTGGACCGCAACGACGATGGAACAGGTACACTGAACTGTTATAAGAAAAAATCCTTCTATTGGTATAAAGATGTGATCGCTACCAATGGTGAGTCACTTCACAAATAATCTGGCTGCTTGACTTTCCGGAAAAAAGCAGATATAATGCATTCATTGACGCAGACAATGGAGTTCGCGAGAGCTTCCGTTGTCTGCGTTTTTCTGTCATACAATAAGAAAACGCTGCAGAAATTAGTGTGGAAATTTCTGTGGCGTTTTTGGCTGTGTGCGAATATCTGTTTTGCAGCAGATTGACATGGAATATTTGAAAAGTTATAATCGAACGGACAGAAGGCTGAGAGCAGTCTTAGTATGAACAGATAGAATCCCGGAGCTTTTTCCGGAATGTGAAGTTACAGGAGGAGTAAAAACGTGACAGATCAGGAACGTTTTATGAAAGAGGCAATCCGCCAGGCAAAAAAGGCCCGTGCATTGGAGGAAGTGCCGATCGGCTGCGTGATCGTGCATGAGGGAAAGATCATAGCCAGAGGCTACAATCGCCGCAATACAGATAAAAATACCTTATCTCATGCAGAGCTTAATGCTATCCGAAAGGCCAGTAAAAAGCTGGGAGACTGGCGTCTGGAGGGATGCACCATGTATGTAACGCTGGAGCCTTGTCAGATGTGTTCCGGTGCACTGGTACAATCCAGGATCGATGAGGTGGTGATCGGCTGTATGAACCCGAAAGCAGGCTGTGCCGGATCTGTGATGAATCTTCTTCAGATCGAAGGCTTTAATCATCAGGTAAAGATCACAGAAGGGGTATTGGAAGAGGAATGCTCCGAAATGCTTTCCACATTTTTCAGGGAACTGCGGGAGAAAAAGAAGCAGGCAAAAATCCTGAAGAAGCAGGAAGCAGAGCGCCTTGCCGGGCAGACACAGTCAGAGAGAGCGGAACAGAAAGAAAAGTCCCGGGAGATTTACTCTTGACAGAATCCTGTGAAAATATCAAAATAAAATCATAAATGGATTTCACTATTACAGACAGAAAATCCATTCAGACCAAGCGAAAGTCGTTGATACAGGAACGACAGAAAATGGAGGAACAAAAAATGGAACTTGAAGCTTTAAGAAAAGACATGGTAGCAGCAATGAAGGCCAAAGATAAGGTAACAAAGGAAGCAGTTTCCGCACTGATCGCAGCAGTAAAAAAAGCTGCCATTGATGAGGGATGCCGTGATGACATCAAAGGAGAGCTTGTAGACAAAGTTATCCTGAAAGAGCTGAAAACAGCAAAAGAGCAGATCGACACCTGCCCTGCAGAACGTACAGATCTGAAAGAGGAGTATCAGGCAAGATATGATATCATTGCGAAATATGCTCCGAAGCAGATGGATGAAGCAGAGATCAAGGCTTATATAGAGGAGAAATTTGCAGATGTTCTGGCAACAGGAAATAAAGGCCAGATCATGAAGGCAGTTATGGGAGATCTGAAGGGAAAGGCAGACGGCAAGCTGATCAATCAGGTAGTTGCCGGATATTGTAAATAAAATAATAGTACAAAAAATCCCGCCGGATCAGTCATAAATGACGGACCCGGCGGGAATGCTGTTTATATAGAGATCATATATTATAACCTTTTTTACGCGCGCCGCACCTCGGAATGGTCTCACAGACGTTACCTTTACAGTTAACTCAGCCCAGGCACCCTCACGGCACACAAGAGCTTCTGCTTAGTGCTGCTGCATTCCTGCCCTGACACGGTTCACAGATTCCTGTTGCGTAAGACCCAGACGTCAACGCCACTTATAAAGGGCTGCTCCACAAGATACAAGCCTCAGATTGGCATCACCCCTGCTGTAGCGGATTGCAGGTACAGGGCACCGCTATCTCCCCGGCTGCGCGGAATTTAATTATAGACGCTGAAGCCGGATTTGTCAAGGTACAGACCGAAATAAATCAGTTCATATTAAGTGTACAGTACTGTACCGCCCCGTTTTTGGTGTTGCGAAGGGTGAAGCTGATATAGGCGGACTGCTTCGCGGAAAGGTTTCCGATACGGAGCATGGAAGAAGAAGCCCCGCTATTAGGAGCGTTGTAATTGGTACTATACTGTGTATGGGTCCGGTTGTTGTTGAAAGAAACGCCTGTGATCTTCCAGCCATTTGCAGCGGTGCATTTCATGACAGCATTCTTCTGTGCCTTGTTGGTGTAACGAAAGGCGTTATGGCCGGAGCTTTTGAATTTTCCGGCAAGATTGCCTTTTACACCTGTGATGGAGACGGATTTCAACGGGTTGACATAACGAAGCACCTTGATGGTGGAAGTATAGGTTTTGTTTCCGACCTTGAAGGAAATCTTTCCGGTTCCGGGCTTTTTAACGGCAAAACCGATATTGTAGAAATGATCGGAGTGAGTGTACGGTTTTGCACCCTTGCGGAAAGCCTCCGTGGTACTTTTGAAGCTGCTGGAACCGAAGGAGTCCAGTGCGATCACAGATCCTCCGCTGACTACTTTAACATTGGATTTGAGAATGTTCTGTTTAGCAGGAATATTGCTGATCGAGATCTCATCGTATCCCAGGTCCTTTCCGGATGTGGGCATATAAACGATCCGGGTTTTGGAATAATTGATCGCTGCACTGGCGGCGAGAGGAGTCATGGCGCATACCATGGCTGCGGCTAATAAAGCGCAGGATAGTTTTTTGAGGATTTTTTTCATAGGACGCTCCTTTCCTGGTGAAAATTTTCTGTAAACATACGAAAGTTACTGATAATTTTATTTTACGATGAGATACAGGTAAAGTCAATCAATACACTCGCTGTTTTCGTGCTTTTTTGGCTATTGTACACTGCCTGAAAATGCTTTATAATATTATATTGTGTAAAACTCTGTGAAAAGAGAGGATACAGTAGTTGTTCTGCAGAAATACGTCAGGTGGAATATCTGTCTTATATGCAGACAGCAACAAATAAAATGTGCACATAAGAGGGCATAGAATGGAGGACGCTATGATTAAAAGAATCGGTCTGCTGACAAGCGGTGGTGACT
>OLPN01002491.1_pt1 | contig 14258 bp, 12 predicted proteins | sample 1672601 | NCBI WGS metagenome assembly OLPN01 (sample SAMEA3136704, study PRJEB25190) | human gut metagenome | reverse complement strand
CGTAACGCTGACTTCATACTCATCGCCCGTAAGGGCGATACCACAACCCTCGGCCTGAAAGGCCGTCAAACTTAAGAACACTCCGGCCCTCAGGCCGGTCAATCCTAAGAACCTTCACGCCCGAAGGGCAATCCGCCACCCTCTGAACCTTCTGAACCATCTGAACCCTCGCGCCCAAAGGCGCGTCTTTTTTAAAATCCCCTTGACTTATGGCTTTATGATAAGTAAAATATAAAAATACTGACAAGCGTGGATGAAGACGTTTCGCATGGATTGATTCCAAAGAGAGCTTCCGTCTGGTGAAAGGAAGCGTTCAGCCTGCGAGAGGATCACTTCGGAGCTTCAGGGAAGAAAAGCCCTGACGGGACATCGTTAACTGTACCAAGTGGCCGGAAGGTCATGAGGGTGGTACCACGGGAAATGAATTCTCGCCCCTTGCGGGCGGGAATTTTTTATTTTGGAAATTTCTGATTTCCATAGGAGGAATTGAAATGGATTACAGCAAGACTTTACATCTGCCGCAGACGGATTTCCCCATGCGCGGCAATCTGCCGAAGAAGGAACCGGGCTTTGTGGATTTCTGGCAGGAACATGACCTCTATCATGCCAGACAGGAAAAGAGAAGAAAGGACGGCGCACCGACCTTTGTTCTTCATGATGGACCTCCTTATGCCAATGGCAAGATTCATATCGGCCATGCACTGAACAAGACACTGAAGGATATCATTGTCCGCTACAAGCATATGGCTGGCTATGAAGCCAACTATATTCCCGGCTGGGATACCCACGGACTTCCTATCGAATATGCGGTACTGAAGGATTCCGGCGAAGACCGGGCCAACATGACTCCTTTGGAACTTCGTAGAAAATGCCTGGCCTATGCCAAGAAATGGATTGCCATCCAGAAGGCCGATTTCATTCGCATGGGCGTGGTGGGCGATTTTGCCAATCCCTATGTCACCTTTGATCCCCATCTGGAAGCCAAGGAACTGGAAGTTTTCGGCGAAATGGCTAACAAGGGCTACATTTACAAAGGCAAGAAGGCTGTATACTGGTGCCCCCACTGCGAAACCGCTCTGGCCGAAGCAGAAATCGAATATAAAGACAGAAAGTCTCCTTCCATTTATGTCAAATTCCCGGCAGTGGACCTGAAGGGCCTTGCTCCCGAAGGCGTGCCGAAGGACAAGCTCTTTGCCGTCATCTGGACCACCACTCCCTGGACCATTCCTGCCAATGAAGCCATCTGCGTGAACCCGAAGTTCACCTATGTATGGGTACACAACAAGGCAGCCGATGAATACTACCTCATGAACAAGGAACTGGCACCGAAGGCGCTGGAAGAATGCAAAGTGGAAGATTATGAATTCGTGGGCCGTGAAATGACCGGCGCTGAATGGGAACTGGCCACCTTCCATCATCCTCTGCTGGACCGTCTGGCTTATGTGCTGGAAGGCAACCATGTCACTCTCGATGCCGGCACCGGCTGCGTTCATACCGCTCCAGGTCATGGCGTGGACGATTTTGAAGTGTGCCAGGACTACAGAAATAAGGGCAAGCTGGATCTGCCCATCATCTGCCCAGTGGATGAAAAGGGCCATATGACCGCTGAAGCAGGCCTGGGCCTGGAAGGCAAGACCATCTGGGAAGCAGAAGGACCTGTCATTTCCGCTCTCGCTCATGCAGGCATGCTGTTGGGTAAGAAATCCATTCACCATCAGTATGCACACTGCTGGCGCTGCAAGAACCCCATTATCTACAGAGCTACGGAACAGTGGTTTGCATCCATTAATGATTTCAGAGACAAAGCACTGAAAGCCGTGGACGACACCCGTTTCATTCCTTCCTGGGGCCATGACCGTCTGTATAACATGATTCGCGACCGTCAGGACTGGTGCATTTCCCGTCAGCGTTCCTGGGGTGTGCCGATTCCTGCTTTCTACTGCGATGACTGCGGCAAATGGGTGATCACACCGGAAACCATGAAGAAAGTGGAAGAAATCGTGGAAAAAGAAGGCACCGATGCATGGTGGGCCCACAGCGCAGAAGAACTGCTGCCGGAAGGCTTCAAATGCCCCCACTGCGGCGGCACCCATTTCCACAAGGAAAAGGACATTATGGACGTATGGTTTGACTCCGGCTCCACCTGGAACGGTGTCCTCCGCTATCCCCACAAGGAATGGGAAGGCGTGAAATATCCCTGCGACCTCTATCTGGAAGGCTCCGACCAGCACCGCGGCTGGTTCCACTCCTCCCTCCTCTGCTCCGTTGCCGTCAACGGCTATGCCCCCTACAAGGCAGTCCTCACCCACGGCTTCACCATGGACGGCGAAGGCCGCAAGATGAGTAAATCCGTAGGCAACGTAGTAGCTCCTCAGGATGTGATTAACAAGTACGGCGCCGACGTGATGCGCCTCTGGATTTCCTCCGTGGACTACCAGGGCGATGTACGCCTCTCCGACAAGATCATCAAGGCCATGAGCGACGTATACCGAAAAATCAGAAATACCTTCCGCTACCTCCTGGGCAACCTCTATGACTTCGATCCCAAGAAAGACAGCGTAGCCTATGAAGATATGGAAGAACTGGACCGCTGGGCACTGCTCCGCCTGGAACAGGTGAAGGAAACGGTTCTCAAAGCCTATGACGACTACCAGTTCCATGTGATGTACCATGCAGTGCACAACTTCTGCACCGTCGACCTGTCCTCCATTTATCTGGATATCCTGAAGGACCGCCTCTACACCGAAAAGGCGGACGGCAAACTGAGAAGAAGCGCCCAGACCGCCATGTATGAAATCCTTACCACCCTGGTACGTTTGGTGGCACCGGTTCTCTGCTTCACCTCCGAAGAAGTATGGCAGGCTCTCCCGAATAAGGAAGAAAGAGAATGGTCCGTCCATATGGCCGACATGCCGAAAGCCAATGAGAAATATCTGGATGAAGCACTGGACGAAAAGTGGAAGAAACGGCTGGCTGTCAGAAGCGTAGTCACCAAGGCCCTGGAAGAAGCCAGACAGGCTAAGACCATCGGCCATCCGCTGGACGCTGAAGTCACCGTCTACGCTGACGGCGATGAATTCCAGGTGCTGAAGGACATGGAAAAAGAACTGGCCGACTTCTGCCTCGTATCCCAGGCAAAGATTGAAGAAGGCACCGAAAAAGCACCGGAAGGCGCATCTTCCAATGAAGAAGGCACCGTGAAGTGCTCCGTAGCCGTATGCACCCTGGAAAAATGCGAACGCTGCTGGAAACGGACCCCCGATGTGGGAAGCGATGCCGCTCATCCCCATGTCTGCGCCCGCTGCGCCCATGTACTCCAGGAAATGGGAGAATAATAGAATCCGCTTGACCTGAAAAAGGCAGCAAAAAAGACTGTGAAACATGTAAATCATTTTTCACAGTCTTTTTTCTGTCCTGTGGGGACACAACCCTTCTACACAACCCGCGGCGCCAGCCGCGCCCCCCTTTTTAAAAATTGCGGCGTCAGCCGCCACCACAACCCTCGGGCCAAAGGCCCGTCAAACTTAAGAACCCTCCGGCCAAAGGCCGGTCAATCCTAAGAACCTTCCCTTTTGAGCCCTATGAACCCTCATACCAAAGGTGTGTCCAATGGTGCCCGCCAGCATCGTCATCTCGAGCGGGGGGATGTGCCGGTATGGGGGGTAGATGCAAACCGCTCCGATGATACTCTGAGTCGAGAGATCTCCTGCCGTAATGCCGCCCGTACCATCAGAGGGGGAAGATTTCTCCACTCCACTCCGCTCCGCTTCGGTCGAAATGACGGAGGGCGCGGGCCGGCTTTTCTATCATTTGGGGCGTGAGATTTCTCCACTCCGCTTCGCTCCGGTCGAAATGACGGGAATGGGGGCGAACACAACCCTTCTACACAACCCGCGGCGTCAGCCACGCCCCCCCTTTTTTTATAATCTGCGCCCGCAGGGCGCCACCGCAACCCTCGGCCCGAAGGGCCGTCAAACCTAAGAACCTTAAGAACCCTCGGGCCAAAGGCCCTCTGAACCCTCACTCCGCAGGTGTGTCCATCTCGGAAATACGATCCAGGAGGATGTACACATTTTCCGTATCATATTCCACCTGTTCAGACCATCGGGTGACAGAGCGGATGAGGTTTCCTGTTCTGGCATATTCCAGAAGGATGAAAGTCACGCTTTCGCTGCTGTAGCAGGCGGCATCTTCTATGTCGTAGGCCTCGCATTCATCCAGCTGGCGGTAGAAAATGTACCGGTACAGATTGGTAAGGAAATGGGGCGGCAGGTTTTCTGCGAGATGTTCTGCTTTCCGGCTGAGTTCTTCTTCATGGTCTTCCATGAAGGACAGGGATTCTGTCCACTCCCGGTCAATGGGATTTGTCTCCTCCAAAAGCTGCAGCACCTGGTGTACCTGGTCTTTCTGGAAAGAAGGATGGACATGAAGAAGGCGGCGGGGCAGGGAGAGGGAGAGGCGGCTCAGCAGGTCTTCAAAGGAAAGGAGTCCTTTTTCTCCCTTCACTGCAAAAACCATTTCTCCTTCTTCCGCCAGAAGCTGTTCCACCGTTTCTTCGCAGGCCAGCCCTGTACCGGCAAGGGTTACGTCTTCCTCCCTTTGGCTGTCATAGGTAAATTTGTAGAACCGGGGGTGGTCCTGGCAGATCTGGCAGAGACTGGAAGGTCCCATTTCCAGAATGAGCCGGCAGAGCCCTTTTTCATTCAGAAAATGGCAGTATCCCTGATCGTTCAGCCGGAAGCAGGCGCTGCCTTCGTCGCCGGTGGTGATCCATGCGCGGAGCTCTTCGCCCAGAGGACCGGGGGTGTGCCTGTATGTTTCGGCCGTGTCTTCATCAATATCGATTTCCCATTTCTGGCAGCAGGTGTGGCGGCATTTGTCCGCCTTACAGGCAAAGGAAGGGAAGAAGGTAGGGAAAATGGTAATCATGGTAGGACTCCTTGGGAATCAATCAGTTTTCTGGCTCGGTGTGATAGGATTGCGGTTCATGGCGGCAGGAAACGATGGCGGAAAGTTTCCTGTCCGGCGCGGCACCAGTGCGGTTCACAGCGGCAGGAAACTGTTTGCGGAAAGTTTCCCACTCAGCGCGGCACCAGTGCGGTTCATGGCGGCAGGAAACTGTTTGCGGAAAGTTTCCCCACTCGTCGTGGCAGCAGTGCGGTTCATAGCGGCAGGAAAGGGTTTGCGACAAAAATCCCCGCCCATGGCAGGGCGGGGAAGGGGGATGGTTATTTCACTTCCTGGATAATGGGAAGAATCATGGGGCGCCGTTTGGTGCGGTCGTAGAAATATTTGCCCAGGGTATCGCGGATCTGGGTCTTGATGGCATTCCATTCGGTCACGTTGCCGGCTTCGCAGCGGTCCAGTACGGACTCGATGCGTTCCCGGGCTTCCGTGAGCAGGGCTTCGCTGTCCCGTACATAGACGAAACCGCGGGAAACGATATCCGGGCCTGCCAGGACCTGGTTGCTTCCTTTTTCCAGTGCAATGACTACGATGACTACGCCGTCCTGGGCCAGCTGCTGGCGGTCGCGGATGACGATATTTCCTACATCCCCTACGCCCAGGCCGTCAACGAATACAGGGCCTGCCTGTACTTTGCCGTTGATTTTGGCGCTGCGGTTGGTGAATTCGAAAACAGAGCCGTTTTCGCCGATGAGGATGTTCTGCTTCTTGACACCCAGGCTTTCGGCCAGTTCCGCATGGCTGCAGAGCATGCGGTATTCGCCGTGCACAGGGATGAAGAATTTCGGGTGTACCAGGGAAAGCATGGTTTTCAGATCTTCCTGGGAGCCGTGGCCTGATACGTGGACCCTGGTGGTGGCACTGGTTACCACATGGGCACCCAGTTTCATCAGGCTGTCGATGGTGCGTCCCACGCTTGTTTCATTGCCGGGAATCGGGGAAGCGGAGATAATGACTGTATCGCCGGCATGAATGGTGACCTGCCGGTGGCTGCCGTCAGCCATGCGGGACAGCCCTGCCATAGGTTCGCCCTGGCTGCCGGTGGTGAGAATGCAGAGACGGTCATCCCGGTACCGGTTGATTTCTTCCGGTTCGATGAAGGTGCCTTCCGGCGCCGTGAGGTAGCCCATTTCCAGGGCGATATTCACTACATTCACCATGGAGCGGCCGAAAACGCAGACCTTGCGCTTGTAATGGACAGCGGCATCCACAGCCATCTGGATACGGGATACGTTGGATGCGAAGGTGGCCAGAATGATACGGCCCCTTGCTTCGCCGTAGGCTTCCATGAGAGAACGGGTGACCACGGCTTCCGACGGTGTGTAGCCGGGGTTCTGGGCATTGGTGGAGTCGGCGCAGAGCACCAGCACGCCCCGGTGGCCCAGTTCGGCCAGCTTGTACATATCGGTCTGTTCGCCATCTACCGGGGAGTGATCGAACTTGAAGTCGCCGGTGTGGACGATGGTACCGATGGGGGTACGCAGGTAAATGCCGCAGGAATCAGGAATGGAATGGCAGACATGGAAGAATCCGAATTTAAACGAACCGGCTTTGAATTCATCTCCTGATTTAACTACGTGTAAATCATAATTGGAAATATGGGCTTCCTTCAGCTTGCCTTCAATGAGGCCGCAGGTGAGGCGGGTGGCATAGACCGGCGCCGATACATCCCTTAAAAGATAAGACAGAGAGCCGATGTGATCTTCGTGACCATGGGTAATCAGAATGGCTTTGATCTTATCCTTGTTTTCGATTAAATAACTGAAATCGGGAATGACAATATCAATTCCCAGCATATCTTCTTCCGGAAAGGCCATGCCTGCATCAATTACGATAATTTCGTCGCCGTAACGGAAGACAGTCATGTTCTTTCCGATTTCCCCCAGACCTCCCAGGGGAATAATCTGTAATCTAGCTTTTGCCAAGATTCAAATCCTCCTATTCAATTGTTTGGTGCCTATGTTTTTGAAATAAGCAGAAAAATAATAGTAAATATTATGTATGTAAAAAATAAAAAAAGCCGTTCCATAGTCGCTTCTCATATTATAGCACAAGGGGGAAGGGGCGGTGGGAAATATTTTATGGAGAGGCGAAGCCCTGTGGCAAAGATCATCGGGCCTTTGGGTCTAAGGATTCAATGGCCTGATAACAGAACGCTCTTATCAGAAACAGGGGGAGCATCCCATGCTTACAAGGCATAGGAGAACATTGCCTATAACTATTGGATATTCGAATCTTTCTATATTAGAATATGGGCAGAAAGGATGGGAGGGACGAAAGGGCCCCCTTTGGATGGCATAGGAAGAAAGAGGCAAAGGAGGAATCTGCTATGAAGAGGATGGGAATTTGTTTGATTGCCGGACTGCTGCTGGCGGCTCTTCCACTGGTTATGAATGCAGAGAAAGCTCCTTTTTACTATGGACATTCCCGGGAGCTGGATACATCGGTGTATCAGCAGGAAGAAAATTCCGGAATGCAGGAAGGGGATATGTATTTTCTTTCCTGGGATGAAAATGTCGATGCTGTCGGTTATGAGCTGGAAATTGCAGAAGAAGAGGGGGCCTGGGATGGGGAGCAGCCTTCCGGAAAGGCGGTGTACCATGTGCCGAAGGTGTATGTGCCGGGCATTATGATTTCTTCTTCGGCGCTTCCCTTGAAGGCAGAGACAAAGGATCATCTGTACTGGAGGGTGAGACCCTTTGATTTGGACGGGAATCCGGCAGGGCCTTTTTCAGCGCCTCGCCGGCTGGAAGGTTCCCTGGTCCCCATCCATCGCTATGCGCCGCTTCCCCGCCCCTATGATGAGGGGGAGAAGGGAGGAGCCCTTCTGTATCCCGTATATTCCTACATCGGTATTCCTGGAGCAGACTCCTACGAAGTGGAAGTGACCAGCCGGTATCCGGAAAATGAAGATGGATATGCCCCTTCCCGGTATCGCGTTTATGCAGGGGTCACTACGCTCACTGATCTCTATGATCCGGCACCCAGGAAAGGAACGTATTACTGGAGGGTGCGGGGACTGGATCGGGAGGGTCATCCGGTAGGTATCTGGAGCCTTCCCCAGAAAAGGACACTGGATGTACATGGCTGGACAGTGGGAGTCTTTGGTGACAGTATCAGCCATGGCGGAGGCCACCTGTCCTTCAGTCCGGCGGACAGGGCCTACAGCTATGAATCCTATCTGTCTTTTCCAGTGGTGAATCTGTCTCAAAGCGGCGACACCAGTGCCATGATGGTGGAACGGTTTGAAAAGGATGCAGTTCCCTTTCATCTGCGTACGGTGCTTATCATGGGAGGAACCAACAGCCTTCGCGCCGGCGTTCCGGCGGAAGAGGTGATTCATGACCTGGAAACGCTGGAAATGATGAGCTATGCCCACGGCATAACCCCTGTATTTCTCACGCTGCCTCCCATCAATCCCGCCTCCATTGCCAGAGCCTTTCAGGAACCTACGGCGGAGGACTGGCAGGCCTCTTTCCGCAGGGTGAATGATTTTATCAGAACCAGGAAGCATATTGATACGGCGGCTCCCTTTGAGGGAATGGAGGTGATGCCTCCGTCCCTGGCATTAGACGGCCTGCATGGCGACTGGCGGGCCAAGCAGGACATGGCGGCCGTGATTAACGAAGCATGGAGAAGCGGCAGACCGGCTCTGGGTACATCATAAAAGGAGAGGGATAGAAAATGGAATTTCGCGTATTGAAATATTTTCTGATGACAGCCCGGCTGGGAAGTATGACCAAAGCGGCCCAAAGCCTCCACATCACCCAGCCCACCCTGTCAAGGCAGATCGCAGAACTGGAAGAAGAGACCGGCGTTCACCTTTTTGAAAGGGGAAACCGCCGGCTCGTTTTGACAGAGGAGGGTCATCTTCTTCGGAGAAGGGCGGAGGAAATGATGGAACTCATGGAAAAGACGGAAGAAGAACTTTCTTCCAGCGAAAAAAGCTGAGAGGCTGTATCATGGTGGGCGGCGGAGAGCTGATGGTGACGGAGCGTTTTGCCTCTCTCATTTTCGCATTTCAAAAACAGCATCCCTTTGTCCGGTTCAACTATTTCACAGGGACTACCGATGAAATTGATGAACGGATGAATCATGGCCTGATTGATGCGGCCATTCTGGTCTGCCCTTTTGATACAGAAGCCTTTGATTATATACCTGTGGGGCCGGATGCCCGGTGGGGAGTCTATCTGCGGGCTGATGATGTGCTCTCATCCAAAGACCATATCAAGCCTTCTGATCTTCACGGGCGGGCGCTGATTCTTCCCAGCAGAAAAAAGCTGAAAAATGAAATCATCAGCTGGCTGGGGGAGGAGTTCCAGAGTATGACCGTCCCGGTGACAGAGAATCTGGGCGGCAATGCGGGACTCTTCGTGGAAGCATCAGGCTTCTGTGCCCTGTCTTCCGAAGGGGCCGTGCCCATGTATGACGAGAAGAAACTGAAGTTTATTCCTTTATATCCGGAGCGCCGCATCCAGACCGCCATTGCCTGGAAGAGGAATGTACCCCGCACGCCGGCGGTGAAGGCGTTCCTTCGTTTCTGTAAGGAAGCGCTGGCAGACAGGTAATCCATGACGGCAGCTTTCCATCCTGATAGGGCGGATAGGGGCACCGATGGCAGCCTGCTGCCTTTGGTTTTCCCTGTTTCATAAAGCCTTATGACAAGACATCTGAAAGGAGAGGAAGATGACATGAAAACGAAAATCATACTGCTGCTGGTGCTGCTGCTCATTGGGCTGGGAGACTGGAGCGAACATCATTTTACCTGCGCTGCTGAGGAAGCACAGATGCTTCCCATTTCCTATACCGATGAGGAAATCGGAAGAAAAGAGAAGAAGAAACCGGCCGACACAGCGAGGGCCGAGGAAAAGGACAAAACAGACTTCCAGAGATAAGTGAAGAAGGCAGCGGCGGAGAAAGAATCGGGATTTTACAGGATTCCCTGAGCGGGCATGGAAAGAAAAGGGCAGAAGAAATCCAATCCGTAGCAGCTATGCTGCGAAAGAAGGGACATGGGGAAAAGAGGGGCCTGCGCTGCGCCTGTCGAATCGTCAAAGGACGCCTTTCCGGCGTCTTTTTTAGTGGGAACGGGACACTTATGGAGAATCCCTTTCTAAGGCCCTGCCGCTTTTCCCTCCCCTTTGCCTCAGGAGAAGAGGAGGCTCCCCAAGCCCGGGGCTTTGGGGTTCTGCATGAACTTATCTAAATGTGGTAAAATATAATATCTATATCATCATATTTATGAAGGAGTTTTATATGAACGATCGGATTTCCGGAGACAATCACGCCATTGTGCTGGCCGGTATGTGTACGGCACTGGTGGTGGTGCTTTCCCTTCTGGGGTTTTACATGCCCCTTCTTTCTACCGTAGTTTTTCTTCTGATTCCCTTGCCCATTGCCTATCTGGGCATGAAGGAAGGCGTGAAATGGTCCATTGTGGTAACCACCGGCGTGCTGGTGCTGGACTCCACCTTTTTCGGCGTGGTGTCCGCTGCCTTTGTCTGTGCCATTTTCGGCCTTCTGGGGGTCACCATGGGTATATGCTACCGGTTTAAAGTGTCGGCGGCGAAGACGCTGATTGCTGGCGCCGTGGTGGTGCTTCTGGCTCTGGTGGCGGAAGGCATGGCCACCCTCTATCTTCTGGGGCTTCCCAGCCTGATTTTCGGCAGTGAAGGCCTTTCCCAGATCAGGGACAGCATGTTGGAAACGCTGCCTTCCTTCTACAGCGGCGAGGCCCTGGACCAGGCGAAGGAAAAGGTGGAGTTCCTCATGGATGCCATGGAAAAGTCGGTGCCCTATACGCTGGTGGCTGTTTCTTTTTTCTACTCCTGGGCTTCCATGGCTCTGGGGTCTCATGTGTTTAAGAAAATGGGCATTACCGATATTCCCCATCTTCCTCCTTTTGAACGGTGGGAATTTCCAAAGGCCACCCTGGCTCTTTACCTTCTGGTGCTGGCAGCCCAGTATTTCTTCAAGGATCAGGAGCAGGTGTCCTATGTGGCTTACAATCTGGGCACCCTCTGCGTTTCCATTTTCTGGCTCCAGGGGCTGTCGGTGCTCTGGTGGATGCCTCACCGCTATCCCTTTATGAAACCGCTCCGGCTGTTCATTATGATCCTTTCTGCTTTCATCGGTGTCATTCAGATGTTTGCGGTGTTCCTGGGCATTGCGGACATGGCTGCCAGTTACAGGAAGAAGCGGAATTACCAGTAGAGTCAGGAGCGGCGGCTGTATGGGCCACTCTGTGGCCCGGGTTCAAAAGGTTCAAAAGGTTCAGAAGGTTCAAAGGGTTCAGAGGGTGGCGGTGGCGGCTGACGCCGCAGATTATAAAAAAGGGGGCGCGGCTGGCGCAGCCGGATAGAGGGTATATCTGCCGCAGGCAGATCATTCAGCAGACTGTTTACCAAGCCATACGACACAGAAAGCCAATCCCGTAACGCTGACTTCATACTCATCGCCCAAGAGGGCGATACCACAACCCTCGGGGCCAAAGGCCCCGTCAAACTTAAGAACCTTCCGGCCGTCAGGCCGGTTCATCTTAAGAACCCTCACACCGAAGGTGTGTCCAATGAATCCTCACGCCGAAGGCCTGTCCATACACATACATTTGCATTCATTCCCTATTTCGAGTAGGATTAGAGTAGGCCGGCAAAAGCCGGCGCCATAGAACCGGTTTTCAGAAATCGAGGTTACAAGAAGAAAATGCTGAATGATATCTGGGTGTATAAAAAGACATCCCGTATTATGCTGGCGCTGCTGCTGATTGCAGTGGTTATGCTCTCTACCCAGAACTGGCAGCTGGGACTTCTTCTTTTCATCATCATTGCAGGCTGCATCGTGTACATCAAGCGCTGCGATTTCTATCAGGAGAAAAAACTGTCCCGGTACCTGGACGATTTGTCCGCCGGCGTATCGGCAGGCACGGTGTATGCCGTGAAGAATCTGCCTGTGGGCATTGCCATGATGGATGAAAAAAAGGAGCTTGTGTGGGCCAATAATGTATTTAAGAACTGGATAGGGAAGGATGCCCAGGAGGGGGTGCGTTTCCAGAACCTGGTGACTGGCCAGAAGATTTCCAAAATATGGGGGAAAACCGGCTGGTTTGACTGCCATGCGGGAGGCACGTTCTTCCGGGTATTTCACAAATTTATCGACGTGGATATCGGCGGCGGCACCCAGTCGCCTTTCATGGTTTTCTACTTCATGGACCGCACGGATGTGGAAGTGGCGGTGAAGGAATGTACAGAAGCCCGGCCGGTATTCGGCATTATCCGCATCGATAACGTGTCGGAAGTGACGGCGGATATGACGGATATGGAAAAGTCGGCCCTCCTCTCCGATGTGACGGAAAGGGTGCTTTCCTATTTCTCCAGCCGTGACGGATTTATCAAACAGTACTCCACCACCGACTTTGTGACCTGTATTTCCCAGAAGGCCCTGGCGGACATGATGGAGGAAAATTTCGATATCCTCGACAGGGTCCGGGAAATCCATACGGTGAACCGCATTCCTGTCACCCTGTCCATCGGCGTGGTGCAGAGCGAAGACAGCTTCGCAAGGCAGTTCGAGGAAGCCCAGGTATCGCTGGACCTGGCTCTGGGCCGGGGCGGTGACCAGGCCATTGTCCGCATCGGCAAGGATGTCAGGGCCTTTGGCGGAAAGTCGCCTACGGCTGTCAGCTCCACCCGTGTCAGGGTGAGGGTGGTGGCCCAGGCGCTGAAGGAAATCATCGACGGCGCCGATATGGTGCTCATCATGGGCCATGCCCACGAAGACTTCGATGCCCTAGGCGCTGCCGTGGGCGTCTCCCATCTGGCCCGGTCTTCCCATAAGGAAACCCATATCATCCTTTCGAAAGAAAGGGATACCTGCCGCAAAATGGTGGAAGCCATCGAGGGAAGCGGCGTGGCGGAAGGGCTCCTTATCGACGAAAGTCAGGCCAAAGGCATGGTGACAGACAAAACGGTGGTCATCGTGGTGGATACCCATGTGCCGGAACTGGCGGCAGCGCCGGAAGTGCTGAAAAAGGCCAAGAAAAAGGTGGTCATCGATCACCACCGGAGAGCCAGCTCCATGATTACAGGCACCCTTCTCACCTATATGGAACCTTCTGCTTCGTCAGCTTCTGAACTGGTGAGCGAACTGGTGCAGTACTACGGCGGCGAAGAGGAAATGAATGAACTGGAAGCGTCCTGCCTTTATGCAGGCATTGTGGTGGATACCAAGAACTTCGCCGTACAGACCAGCGTCCGTACCTTCGACGCAGCCAGCTTCCTGCGCCGCTGCGGCGCTGACACGAAGCTGGTACACCGCCTCTTTGAAGAAGATATCAGCAGTATCAAGTGCAAGGCAGAAATCCTGGCAGGCATGCAGCTCGTAGACGGCACCATTGCCATTGCCTCCTGCCCGGATCATGTGGAAGAAGCCCAGATTCTGGCAGGCCAGGTGGCAGACTACCTGGTTACCATCAAGGAAATCCGGGCCAGCTTCCTGTTTTACCATACCGATAAGGGACTCTGTCTTTCCGCCCGCTCCGACGGCTCTGTCAATGTACAGGTTGTCATGGAAGCCCTGGGCGGTGGCGGTCACCTGACCGTTGCCGGCGCCCAGCTGGGGAAAGAGGGAAATAAAGAAAGTGCGGAGAAAGTGATTATTGCACAGGTCCGCAAACAAATAAAGGAGGAAAAAGAATGAAAGTTGTACTCTTACAGGATGTCAAAAAAATGGGTAAAAAAGGAGACGTAGTAGAAGTCTCCGACGGCTACGGCCGCAACGTGCTCATCCGTAAAGGTCTGGGCGTAGAAGGAACCAAGGCCAACCTCAATACCGCTGCCCAGCGCCAGGAATCCAAGGTATTCAAGGACCAGGTAGCTGCCGATGAGGCAGTCATCATGGCAGCCCAGCTGAAAAAAGTGAAAGTGGTCATCAAGGTCCAGTGCGGTGAGGACGGAAGAATTTTCGGCTCCGTCACCGGCAAGGATATCAGTGAGGCCCTGGAAAAACAGTATAAATTCAAGCTGGAAAAGAAAAATATCCGCCTGAAGAGCCCCATCAAGACCCTGGGCGAATATGATGTGGAAGTATGGGTACACCAGCAGGTGACCAGCACCGTCCACGTATCGGTTGTAGCAGAATAAGAAAAACTCCACCCTGGCGGTGGAGTTTTTTTATGCCACAGGCGATGACTGACTGCATTCTCAAAGGCGCCTTTCGGCGCGGTTGGGATCGGGACCGGGATCTGGGCGGTGCTTTCCAGTATTCCCGAAGGTTGACACGCCCTTACGGGCGTGAGG
>OLPN01002478.1_pt1 | contig 14297 bp, 8 predicted proteins | sample 1672601 | NCBI WGS metagenome assembly OLPN01 (sample SAMEA3136704, study PRJEB25190) | human gut metagenome | reverse complement strand
AAGCAAGTACCTCTGTTTAACTATAAAATAGTGAGGAAACAGTCAAACTAAAAACTGATACAGGCGCAAAAACGCCCCTGCTTTCAAAACGAAAGTAGGGGTGTTTTTTGCATTTAAGGGCAAATCGGACGTTTTTTTCGTCATATTATAGATGTGAAAATCAAGTAGTCCCTCTCGTTCTCGTGTGACTTGCGTAAAAGCCGCCGTAAAAACAAGCGGAGAGTTTGTGGTGAAACCATCTCGTCAAAAAAACCACGTTAAATATGGCACGGGGAGAGCTTGGCTCCCCACTTTTATATGCAAGATTAGTGTTAACGGTCAGCACATCAGTTTTCCAAACTGAGGGTGGGAGTTCAAATCTCCTATCTTGCTCCAAAACGCTCCATAAAAAAAGTAAAAAGGGGAGATTTTTTTGAATACAGAAACCAAGTTCCAAACGGTCGGGAAATACAAAGTTGATGTTGCAGATGAAACAAATCAAGCAATACGTTTTGTGAAAAGCAATCCGTGTTGTATTTGCTCATGTGAAAACTTTTGCCCTATAAAATACAAGGGTACGTGTAAGATTTGGATAAATCTGAAATCTGCATTAGTAGATGTGAAAGAGGTGTAAAGAATGTTATTTGATATATCAAAAATAGACACGCAAGATGTTGTAAATGTTATTAAAATGTTACGTATCAGCACAAATGTAGTTAATAAATATCTGAAGTGTGCTGATACGTAACATTTTTGTCGTTCGTAATATAATATACCCCTCTTGATGTAGGTTGCACATCAGGAGGGGCGCTTTTATGCTATAACTAATAGTGTTATTAAGCTGATAAAATACATGTCTAAATGAAAACAGCTTAACTTATAGTGCTGAATTAGCAGTCTGAAAAGGACAAAAATATAAACCGGTCGAAATAACCGGTTTATATTTCTTGATTTTCCAAAATTTCAGTAAAATATAGTATGGCTTTTGTACTGCAATTTTACTGCAGTTATGGAGTGCACAAGAGTGAATGTAGGGGATTGAAAGGGCAGAATCGTCTATAAAAGCTCTTTGATACGCCTATATTCACGCTTGTTCTTCGTGATTCACGGTTGTGGCCGTAAAACAATGGTGCCGATGACCGGACTTGAACCGGTACGGTATTGCTACCGAGGGATTTTAAGTCCCTTGCGTCTGCCGATTTCGCCACATCGGCGCATTTCATGCTTTGATATTATATTAAATTAAAGCCTCATTGTCAATAATTTACTAAAATTTTTTCAAATTCAAACAGGTATTACGCACATATTTTGCGCCGTGTTTTATTGACGGCGCAATATTTATGTAGTAAAATATCAATAAGTTGTAAGATAAACCGCAAAATCGACGCTTTTTGCCGGTTCGTCTTTGCAACTTGGGCTTATACAGTTTAATATTTGATAAAAAATACGGTTTCGCGGTTCTTGCCGCGAATTAAAAGGGAATCCAGTTAAAATCCGGAACAACCGCCATTACTGTGTTTGACGTAAGAGAGTCCGATCCATTGGAGCTTTCCGAGAAGGCGACTCTTCCCGTGATGTATGGGATCATAAGTCAGGAGACCTGCCGTATTTTTATGGTTAAACACAACTTTGGTGAGAAGAGTGCAGCCGATTTATCAGCTTTTGATTTGTGCTGTCGGTGCACTCTTTGCCCGATTGTGCAAGATTTTTTCGTTGGTTAATTTGTTGCACTCTCCCTGCTTTTCGGCAGGGAGAGATTTTTTGTGTTCGGAGGATTTTATGTTTGGCGACGACAAAGAAAAATGGGCAGTAAATGAGCTTGTGCGTAAATCCGAGGAGCTGAAAAGGCTTCCGCGAAAAGACGATTTCGATGACGCCACACGCTCGCGAATTAAGGCATTTTTAGGCCCTTGGCCGCGCGCTCTCGAAAAAGCCGGTCTTAAAACTCCCGGCGGGAAGCGCAAAAAGTAAAGAGTTTTGAAAGGAGTAAGGTATGTTAAAACCTAAAAAGACAGTAAAGAAATGTCTGTCATGGCTTCTTGCTCTTGTGATGATATTGTCTGTGATACCCGTTGCGGTACTTGCCGCACCGGCTGATCTTTCAATATCGTCGGCAAAGGAGCTGCTCGCGTTCTCCGAAAAGGTGAACGGCGGTGAAGACTTTTCGGGAAAAACAGTAGAGCTTACAGCCGATATCGACCTCGGCGGAGAAGGCTCCGAATGGACGCCGATAGGCTCCTCGTCATCGGCTTTTGCCGGAACATTCGACGGAAACAACCACGTAATCAGCGGACTTTACATTTCTTCGGGCTCCAATGCGGGACTTTTCGGAAAGGTAAACGGCGGTACGATTAAGAATGTTACGGTTAAGGGCTGCGTCAGCGGTTCTTCATCGGTTGCAGGCGTTGTCGGTTACCTCAATGCAGGCAATATAATTGGCTGCGGAAACAATGCCGATGTCAGCGGCTCTTCGGGAGTCGGCGGCGTAGTGGGCTATGTCGGCGGCGCGTCTACCGTTTCGGGCTGCTACAATTCGGGTAATGTCAGCGGTACAACAGGCTACGTAGGCGGCGTAAGCGGTCAGCATTGGCGCGCAGGCAAACTCGAAAACTGCTATAACACAGGTAAGGTATCGGGTCCTGCCTCTGTCGGCGGCGTAGCCGGCGGACACAAAGCGGCGTCTCCCAAGCTTGTAAATTGCTACAATGCAGGCACGGTTGAAGACTCGGCAGGCTACCAAAACAATATCGGCGCATTGATAGGTGCCACAAGAGGAACGGCAGAGAACTGCTATTATCTCTCAACCTCGTTTTTCGCGGCAACAGGCAATAAAGGCGATGTTGACGGCGCGGCAAAGGTTGACTTAGTAACCGAGACTATGCTCGGTTCGGCATTTGTTTCGGGCGACACAAATCCGAAGCTTGCTTGGGAAAGCCTTGTTTCCGCAGATAAGCCCGTTCGTCCTTCGTTCAGCGAGGGAACCGAGCTTTCGGCAAAGCTTTCGGGTTACATTAAAGAGGCAGTCAAGAGCTCAAAAACCAAAGCGGGGCTCACTTCCGCCGACACTCTTTTGGGCAATGAAAGCTATATGTCAGGCGCCAGCTCTACGGCTACCGACTGGATGGCACTTGCTATGGGTCGTTACGGATATTTCGATTCCGTAGACGGAAAATATACTTATCTTATCGACGACGGCACAGGCTACACCGACTATCTCAATGCCATGAAGTCATACGTCGAAAAGACATACACCGAAAACGGCGGTACACTTCACAGCGTAAAGGCTACCGAGTGGCACAGAGGCGTTGTTGCAATAGAGGCTCTCGGCGGCGACCCCACAAGCTTCGGAACATATAACGGTCAGCCGATAAATCTTATCGCGGACGGCAGCTATAACTGCAAGGTAAAGGGCGGTCCCGGCAAACAGGGTATAAACGGCTGGATATGGGGTCTTATTGCTCTTGATACCGGTATGTATGAGGTTCCGAGCGACGCCGCATATCAGCGTGAGCTTTTCATAAAAGAAATACTTAAAATGCAGCTTACCGACGGCGTAGACGGCAATAAATACGGCGGATGGGTTCTCGGCGGTTACGGTTCATCGTCGGATGTCGATATTACCGCTATGGCAATACAGGCGCTCGCTCCTTATTACAATGACGATACCGTGTATACATATAAAAATGAAATTTCGGGCGACGAAGTTTCAAAAACGGTTCGTCAATGCGTGGACGAAGCATTTGACCGCTTAGGCTCAATGATGAACGATAAAGCGGGCTTTACTTCTTGGAATACCGATAACTCCGAAAGTATAGCTCAGGTTATAGTTGCGCTGACTTCTGTCGGAATCGACCCCCAAAAGGACAGCAGATTTATAACCTCCGACGGCTTAACGCTCCTTGACGGACTTCTGAGATTCCGCGATACAAACGGCGGCTTCTGCCATGTTGTCGGCAACGGCTGGAACAGTATGGCAAACGATCAGGCAACTTACGCTCTCGTAGCTTATTGGAGATTTGAAAATAAGATGAGAGCACTTTATGATATGCGCGGCGACTGGAGCGCGGAAACCAAAGCGGCAATCACGGACGCAGTAAGCGCCATAGACGCTCTTCCTCTGCCGACGGACGCAAATTATAAGTCTGCGGCAAAGAGCGCACTCGCAAAATTCCGTGCGGTTCCCGAAAACGAACGCAGATACGTAAATAATTATTCGGCTCTTGTTTCGGCAATAGAGCTTGTCGGCGGCGAGGGAGAGCTTGACTCAAATACGCCGTACATCACTTCTATCGCGGTTACAAAAGCACCCGATAAGACCGAATATTATGACGGCGACTCTTTTGACGCTGCCGGCATGGAGGTTACCGCATATTACAGCGACGGAGCGCAAAAGCCCGTAACGGATTATGAGATAATTTCCGGTGATTCACTTGAAGTCGGAACTCAAAAGGTATGTATAAAGAGCGGTAAACTCAAGACCTTTGTAACAGTTACGGTAAAGGATAAAATCCCGTGGGAGGGCTTGGGCTCCGAGACTTCACCGTACCTTATAAGCACGGCAGAGGACCTTTACAATCTGTCATATTACGTAAATACCAAGCTTATGGCAACTACCGGTGTTTACTTTGAAATGACCGATAATATCGACCTCAGCGACTATGACAACTGGACCCCGATAGGCTCTGACAGAAATCAGTTTGACGGTGTATTTGACGGCGACGGATATGTCATAGACAATCTTACTTCTCTCCGCGGCGGACTTTTCGGAACTGTCTGCCAAAATGCCGTAATTAAGAATGTCGGTGTCGCAAGCGGCGAAATCGGCAAAGAAAATACATACACTTCGTTCCTCGGCGGTATCGCCAAATGGAGTAACGGCGCAGACTTTATAAACTGCTGGAACGGTGCCGATATTTACGGCAGCGGTTACATGGGCGGTATAGTCGGTACAGTGCGCGACGGCGGCAAGAGTAATATCACGGGCTGCTACAACGTAGGCTCGCTTTATGCAAGCAGCGGCCATACAGGCGGTATTGTAGGACATCTCGATACTACAAGACGTGATACTTCGGTTGAGGTTACCATAGACAACTGCTACAACCTCGGAAGCATAAACGGTATTTATTCACTCGGCGGCATTGTAGGACAGGCTCAGGACGGCCACACCATAGTCAATTGCTATAACGCAGGTAAAATAACTTCCTCATCCGAGGGTCAGGCAGGCGCAATAGCAGGCTCGCTCACAAATGATAACAGGGTCCAAGAATGCTATTATGACTCTTCCGTTACAGAGAACGGAATCGGAAACGGTGACGGAAGTACCACAGGCGAGACAACCGAGTTTATGAAATCTCCCGAATTCCTCGCGCTTCTCGGCGAAAAATTCAAAAACGACGAATATTCTCTTGTAAACGGCGGCTATCCGATCCTTTATTGGCAAAAGACTTTTGATGCCGACGATGTAAACGAGGTTGTCGAAAAAATCAACGACATCGGCGATGTAACGGCGGACAGCGGCGTTAAAATAAACGAGGCAAGAAACGCATATGACAATCTCGACGACGATTTAAAGCCGTATGTTTCAAATCTTGATGTGCTTTTGAACGCCGAAAAAGAGCTTTCCGAAATAATAAGCCTCAAAGAAGCCAAAAAGACAGCACTCGAGCAGCTCGAGAGCTACAAGGACGCTTCGGAATACACACTCAATCGTGAGGCATTTAACAAGGCTCTCGAAAAAGGTATGGCTGATATAAGTGCGGCGAAGAATAAGGACGAAGTGAATACCGCTTTGATAAAAGCCAAGGCGGCACTTGACGAAATTCCGACAGATTCGTCACTCGGTAGCAATGACAACGGAAATGTCAATGTACCGTCGGTACCGGGTACAGACGGGAATACGTCAAATTCCGGAAATACCGCCGATACGGATATTAAGAGCGTTTCAATTCCCAAAACAGGCAGAATCGGAAATGCGGCGGTTGCATTTTTAATGTTCTCTTCTTTTGCTGCGGCAATGGCTGTTACCGCCAAACGCAAAAAGGACGAAGAATAAGACGGATTGATTACGTACCCGACGGGGCATTTTGTCTCCGGCGGGTACATCGCTTACTCTAAACCGAAAAATGCCGATTATCGGCGGATTCATTTTGCAAGGGAGGTATATACCACGGATAAAAACAAAACCAAAAGAGCTCTTATTTGCTTTTTTATGTGTTTTTTGCTTATTCTGCCGTCGTCTCGGGTTTTTGCCGCGGCAGGCCCTACGCTCAGAACTACGCTTTCCGACAATACAACTCAGCGCGGAAACAAAAAGACATTTGACGTATGGGCGAGAAATGCGTCAGGCGAAAAAATAAAAGCGACGGTTACGTTTAACGGCGAAAAGCTTTCGCCCACATGGGACGATAACGAAAAATCAAGCTATACCCTTAACTTTACCTTTGAGGGCGATAACACGGTTGTCGTTTCGGCATCGTCCGACGGCGGGCGAAAAAAGCAGCTTACATATCACATTAACTACGAGAAAGCGCGGCAGGGCGAAAAAATCGGTACGGCTGTTTGGAGCGTCGAAATGTTCACCATAGGCTGCGGATATCTCGTGTATCCCCAAAAAGTAAATATATACGAGGGCGAGACGTCCGCTCAGCAGCTTTTGCGCCTGCTTAACGAAAACGGATATGTGGGTTATTACGGCGGCAGCGTAAGCTCTTCGTTTTACCTCGCATATGTAGCCGACGGTACGGCGTCTGCGGCGAGATATAACAATTATCAGAGAAGCTCGTCCGCTTCGTCTCCAAAAGCACTCGGAATTTCACCGACAATACCGTCTGTTTTGGTGCCGCATCTTAAAAGCACAATGACGTTTTATGACCCCGGCGATTATGAGAAAAACTGGAAAGGCCATCTCGGTGAATTTGTAATAACAAACGGCTCGGGCTGGATGTATTCCGTCAACAACGTTTTCCCGAATGTCGGTTTTGCCGATACATACCTTTCCGACGGAGATATCGTCAGAGTACAGTTCACTCTCGGCTACGGAGCGGATATAGGCGGCTTCGGTGCTATGGGAACCTCAATTCCGAATGTCGAAAATCAGCCGAAATCCGGCTATTTTTCGGTGGCGAATAAGGACTCGCTTACAAAGGCAATAGAAAGAACCATTTATTCGGGTCTTATAACGCGCTCAAATGTAAAAAATGCATACGCCGCGGCATTATCCGTTGCCGAGACGCTTGACGCTTCGCAAAGCGCGGTCGATAACGCGGTTTCCGCTATCAATTCGGCACTTCAAAATCCGGGGTCGGAAACAAACTCCGCTCCTGCGGATGCTCCTTTGTCCGTCGGCGGCAGCGGCGCTCATGTGTCCTCCGGTGCGGCATTAGGCGGCAAGAATGCGTCGGGCGGCGCGGCAGCTGCCGCTTCCGGTGGGTCTGCCGACGCTGTCGCGGCTTCGGCTGCGGAGGAATCCGCTTTTTCCGAGACCGATGCGGAAACGGAGGAGATAACCGAAGCTTCAGGGGCTCTTTCCGAGAGCGAAGAGAGCACGGAAAACGCCGTATCATTGTCTGAAAACAAAAAATCAAAAACGCTTGTCACGGTAATATGCTTGGTATCGGCATTTATCGTTTTGGCAGGCGGAGTATGCTTTATTGTGTTTTATGTAAAGAAACGCCGCAAAAACGGCGAAAAAGAAAAATCTGTTAAGGAGAGCTCTTCCCAAAAATGACAAAACGTGTTATTTCGGTGCTTTTATGCGTCCTGTGTGTTATATCCTCAATTTCTTTCATCGTATCGGCAAAAGAGAATAAGGAGTATACGTCCGACAATTTCCTTAGCGTTGCGGACGGTATTATCGCATGGAAAAAAGCCGATAACGGCTCGGAACCCGACGGATATTTGATTAACGATAAATATTTGGAAAATGCGGGTACTACTCCGGGGGATTGGTATCCCATAGCTCTCGGCAGACTCGGAATACAGGATAACAACGAGGGCTACCTTGCGGTCATAAAAGACAGGGTAGAGGAGCGTTATCGCGAAAGCGGAAGGCTCAGTGCCGCAAAGGCAACCGAGTGGCACAGAATAGCACTCGCCGTTCTCGCTATGGGCGGCGACCCGACAAATTTCGGAACCGACGAAAACGGCGCGCCGATAAATCTGATAGCGGACGGAACCTACGACCGCGGCAAGACAACGCCGCTCGGAAGACAGGGCATAAACGGCTGGATATGGGGGCTTATAACTCTTGACAGTATGCGCTATGTCGTGCCTGACGGAGCGTACAACACCCGCGACGATATAATCGTTGAAATAATTTCAAAGCAGCTTTCCGACGGCGGATTTGCCCTGAGCTCGGATGATGCAGACCCCGATATTACCGCTATGGCGATAACGGCACTCGCACCGTATTATAATTCCGAAAAAATATATTCTTATCACAGAAAAGCGTTGTCCGCCGATGAGAGCAAAACGGTGCACGAGGTTGTTGATGAAGCGGTTTTGTGCCTTTCACGTCTGCAACTCGACACGGGCGACTACAAAAGTTGGGGAACTCAGAATGTAGAGAGTACCGATTGGGTGGCGGTGGCGCTGTGCAGTCTTAATATCGACCCTCTCTCGGACAGCCGTTTTATAAAAAACGGCAACACCCTTTTTGACGGTATAATGCGTTACAGAATGACGGACGGCGGATTTGTCCATTCGTTTACTTACGACCCCGACAATCCCACATCTTTGCCCGATAAATCAAATACCATGGCGTCGGAGCAGACCCTTTATACCATGGCATCTCTTTGGCGGCAAAAAAACGGTATGAGAACTCTTTTCGATTTCAGAAAAGAGCAGAGCTCCGCGCTTAAATCGCGAATAAACGACCTTACTTCCGACATTTCTAAAATCGGCAATAAGACCGATAAACAAACGCTTCGCGAGCTTCTTGCGGTTTTTTATTCGTTGCCCGAAACAGAGCGGTGCTACGTGAGCAATTATTGGACTTTGTCCGATGAAGCCAAAAAACGCGGAATAGACGTTTCGGAAATAGCGGGTGAAACTGCGGTGATTGTGTTTTCGGATGATGACGCAAACGACGACGCCATTTTGTATTTTACCGATTCCGACCGTGCAATGGTTGACTCTCTGCCCGAAAAACTCACTACGGAGCAGTATGTTTTGGTTGTAACATTGCTTGATAAGCTCGAAAGGAGTGAAGATTTTGACGGTAAAGACGCATATCTCCGAAAGCTTGTTTCGGCAAAGGAGCAAATTGCCGCGGTTCAGGCGGAAATAGATTCGCTGAACGACGACATTAAAGCCGAGCTTTATCCGTTTGATAAAATCACGCTCAAGGATAGGGGCAAGGTGAATAAAATCGTTAAACGCTATAACGCGCTCAGCGAATATGACAGAGCAAAAATCGAGCGTTGGGAGGATGTCGTCAAGACAAAGACAAAGCTTGACAATATCGTTCGCGCCATAGTAATATCTGTTGTACTGTTTGTTTTAGCGGTAGGACTTACCGTGTTTATAATTATAAGAATCAGACGCCGTAAGATGAAAAAAACTCTCGAAATGGAGGAGCTTGCGGCAATGTATAAGGATGAAGACGACGAAATGCGGTAATTTTTTCTCGTGGAAGGGGAGTCATAATTGAAAAAAGATATTTTGGCGCTCCTGTCGTTGGCGCTGATAATAGCCGTATTGATTCACGGCACAAACATTCAGTCCGTTGACGAGTACTACCTTACTCATATCGACGATATAACCCCGCAGAGCGAGACGGTTTTTATCAGTATTTGCTGTGATACCGTGCTTCAAAATTACGACGAGCTTGACAAAGCCCTGCAATCCGATAAATACGTGCCGCAAAACGGCGTTATATTGCCGGAAACCGAATATGTGTTAAGACCCGGCGACACCGTTTTTGATATACTTGACAGGGCGGTAAGGTATAATAAAATACAGATGGAGTATCAGGGTGCCGATAAAAACAGCTATGGCAGCGTATACGTTCAGGGTATAAATTATCTGTACGAATTTTCCTGCGGACCGCTTTCGGGTTGGATGTATCAGGTGAACGGCGAATTTCCGAATTACGGATGCTCAAAATACAAACTGAAGGACGGCGACCGAATAGCATGGGTCTATACCTGCGATCTCGGCAAGGACGTCGGCTGTATATGGATGGGAGATGAAACGGGATGAAAGCTTTCGGCGGATATCATCCGGCTGTTACTTTTACATATTTTATATCTGTGCTGTTAACGGCTATGTTTGTATGGAATCCCGTAATACAGCTCACAGCACTCCTCGGCGGCATTATGTTTTCGCTTATGCTCGTGAGGAAAAAGGCTGTTTTAAGCGATATGGGCTTTTATCTTCCGCTTTTTCTGCTTGTGGCTGTTACAAATCCTCTGTTTTCGCATAACGGCGTTACTCCGCTTTTCTTTATGAACGGTAACCCTGTAACGCTTGAAGCGGTTGTTTACGGCGTTTTTATCTCGGTGATGGTTGTCGGAGTGCTGTTTTGGTGCAAGTGCTATAATGAAATTATGACCGAGGATAAATTCTTGTATCTGTTCGGCAGAATTATTCCGAAAATGTCGCTTGTGCTTTCCATGGCTCTCAGATTTGTTCCGATGTTTAAAAGACAGATGAAAAATGTGAGCAGAGCGCAAAAGGCGATGGGGCTATATTCGCAAAAAAGCTATGTTGACAGATTGCGCGGCGGAATACGTGTTTTTACGGCGATGATTTCGTGGTCGCTTGAAAATTCCATGGAGCTGTCGTCGTCTATGAGAGCACGCGGATACGGTCTGCACGGCAGAACAAACTTTTCGCTGTTTAAATTTGGGGTGAGAGACGCGGCGGTTTTATTGTCGGGATTATTGCTTTTTGCTGTCGTACTTATAGGCGTCGGCAGCGGAAGCATCGATTTTACATTTTATCCGGAGCTCGGCAAAATCAGCCTTTCATTAAAATCGTTAATTACTTACATTTCGTTTTTTATATTATCGTTTCTTCCGTTTTTTATTGAGGTAAAGGAGAATTTAAAGTGGAAATATTACATATCGAAAATTTGAATTTCCGTTACCCCAAGGCGGAAAAAGACACTCTTCACAATATTTCTCTTAATATCGGGCAGGGTGATTTTACTGTAATATGCGGCGCAACAGGCTGCGGAAAGACCACCCTTTTAAAGTTGATTAAAAACGAGCTTGCTCCAGCAGGAGAAAAGAGCGGCGAGATACTCTATAACGGGAAAAGCATCGATTCCCTCAGCCTTCGCGAGAGTGCATGTGCCATAGGGTTTGTCGGGCAAAACCCCGATAATCAGATAGTTACGGACAAGGTTTGGCATGAGCTGTCGTTCGGCCTTGAAAATCTCGGCGTGCCGCAAAACGTAATTCGCCGCAGAGTGGGCGAGATGGCGAGCTATTTCGGTATACAGGATTGGTTCCGCAAAAAAACCGACGAGCTTTCGGGCGGTCAGAAGCAGCTTTTAAATCTTGCGTCGGTTATGGTAATGCAGCCCAAGGTGCTTATCTTAGATGAGCCCACAAGTCAGCTTGACCCCATAGCTGCGGCTGATTTTATAGCGACGCTTAAGAAGCTGAATAACGAATTCGGCATTACCGTGCTTTTGGTAGAGCACCGTCTTGAGGATGTTTTCCCGATAGCCGACAAGGTTTTGCTTATGGAAAACGGCTGCGCGCTTTTGTATGATTCACCGCGTGCCGTCGGCAAAAATCTTAAAAAAATAAATCCCGAGCACCCTATGCTCAAGGGTCTTCCGAGTGCCGTAAGGCTTTACAATCTGCTCTCGTCGGACGACGTCTGCCCGCTTACGGTTAAAGAGGGGCAGGAGTTTTTCAGACGCAATTTCAAAAGGAATATAGACTTTTCCGACGGTGATAAATCAGAATATTCCGATAAAACCGATACGGCAATAGAGCTTAAAAATGTTTGGTTCAGATATGAAAGAGATTTGCCCGACATTCTGCGCGGTGTAAATCTTAAAGTGGATCGCGGCGAGATATTTTGTATTCTCGGCGGCAACGGCACTGGAAAAACGACAATGCTGAATGTTATTTCGGGTCTTAATAAGCCGTACCGCGGCAAAATAAAGATAGACGGCAAAAAAATCAAGGATTATAAGGGCAATTCGCTGTACCGAAAGAAGCTTGCATATCTGCCGCAAAATCCGCAGACGGTATTTTTAAAGGATACCGTTTCGGGCGATCTCGAAGAAATGCTCAAGGCGATGGAGTATAAAAAAGAAGAGCGCGAAGAAAAAATACGCGATATTTCCGAAAAACTCGGTATAACGGATTTGCTTACGAAACATCCTTATGACCTCAGCGGCGGTGAACAGCAAAAATGCGCCCTTGCGAAAATATTGCTTTCAGAGCCTACAATACTGCTTTTGGACGAACCGACAAAGGGACTTGACGCCTTTTCAAAGTCCTCGCTTTTGAATGTATTGAAGAAGCTTAAATCGGACGGAATAACGGTTGTTATGGTAACTCATGATGTTGAGTTTGCCGCTGTCGGTGCCGATAGGTGCGCGCTGTTCTTTGACGGCGAAATCGTTTCTTCCGATGCGCCGAATTCGTTTTTTGCAGAAAATAATTTTTATACGACGGCGGCGAACCGCATAGCCCGTCCGCTTTGTCCCACAGCGATAACGAGTGAAGAGGCGGCTGAGTGCTGTCGCGGAAACGGAGAAGATAATGGTTAAAAAATGGCTTTCGTATATTTTTCCGTGCATTTTGGTGCCTGCGGCGGTTTTGCTCGGAGCCACAGTGTTTAAAGATAAACAGTATGCATGGATATCGCTTTGCGTTGCCGTGTTGTCGTGCGTTCCGTTTTTTCTCGCCTTTGAAAAGGGGAAAAGCGGTACAAAGGAAATGATTTTAATAGCTGTTATGGTCGCGTTGTCGGCAGTCGGCAGACTTATTTTTGCGTGGGCACCCAGCGTAAAACCGGTGACGGCACTCGTTATAATAACAGCGATGTATTTCGGCCCACAGGCAGGCTTTATGACGGGTGCGCTGACCGCCGTAATATCGAATTTTTATTTTGGGCAGGGTCCATGGACACCGTTCCAGATGTTTTCGTGGGGTATAGTCGGGCTTATAGCCGGAGTTTTCGCTCCGCAGCTTAAAAAGAGTCTTGTGTTCAGAATAATTTACAGTGCTGTTTCGGGAGTGCTGTATTCTTTGCTTATGGATATTTATACAACCCTTTGGTATGACGGCACGTTTAATCTGACGCGGTATATTGCCGCTGTTACGTCGGCTGTGCCCGTTACGCTTACCTATGTAGTTTCCAATGTTGCATTTATAATAGTGCTTGCAAAGCCTATAGGCTCGGTTCTTGAACGAATTAAGACAAAATACGGAATGCAATAATGCATTCGTATAAAATCGTTCACCTTTACCTTTGCCGTGCCGATAGAAGACTTTTTTATCTGAAATGATGCCGTAATCGCCGTTTTTGCGCAAACATTGACGGATTTTACCATGCAAATCCGTTTTGCGTAGGCACAAAACCCTTATTGATTGCAATAAATTAAAATATTTGAATAAATCATTTGACAAAGGTATGTACGTTTGGTAAAATATATAAGCTCTTTGTTGAGCTCAATAAATCGAATACGGAGAGTTATCGAAGTGGTCATAACGGGCCTGACTCGAAAACGAATGCCCTTTTTGGAAGCTCACCTCTGAAAAGCCTTGATTTTACGGGGTTTTTCGGCTATCATTGAAAAGTAAATATCCCTTAGTTCTCTCCATCAGTTCTCTCCTTTTTCCGAGATGTTTTTGAGGGCTGATGTGAAGATAAATACACGGAGAGATGTCCGAGTGGTCGAAGGTGCGACTCTCGAAAAGTCGTGTTCCTAACGGAACCGTGGGTTCGAATCCCACTCTCTCCGCCAGAATGTTCAGTCTGCAAGCGGTTTTTACCGTTTGCAGGCTTTTTCTTTTTCTCCACTCTGGAAAGATTTTTCCGTAAGTTCTCTCCGTGATTTGAACTTAGGATATGTAGTTGGCGTATCCTTAGTGAAGCGATACGCCGCAGAAGTTATGAAATAGCCTCTAATGCGCCACTCAGACCGTTTACCATTGCGTCAGCCGATGACAGCTTGGAATTGTAATCCAAATGGGCATATACATTTGCCGTAGTTGAAAAATCGCTGTGTCCGAGCCATTCCTGTATCTGCTTCATAGGTACACCGTTCGCAAGAAGCAGCGAAGCACAACTATGCCGTTACGGTATAATAACGACAAACAGAAAAAGCCTTTATTTTCAAGGGGTTT
>OLPN01002461.1_pt1 | contig 14369 bp, 12 predicted proteins | sample 1672601 | NCBI WGS metagenome assembly OLPN01 (sample SAMEA3136704, study PRJEB25190) | human gut metagenome | reverse complement strand
CCATGGTATGTACCTCGCCCTTGACCACGAACTTGTCGTAGTTCAGGTCACGGTTATCCGCAGCAACACGGAAGTAATGGCCCATATCCTCGCTACGCAGACGCTCCTCGCGGGTCATCAGAGTCTCGAACAGCTTCTCACCATGACGGGTACCAATGATGTTTGTGCCAGTGTCACCGAACAGCTGCTGAACAGCCTTTGCCAGATCGCCGATGGTAGAGGCATCCGACTTCTGAATGAAGAGGTCGCCGGGGTTAGCATGCTGGAAGGCGAACATGACCAGATCCACGGCCTCGTCCAGATTCATTAGGAAGCGGGTCATGTTGGGGTCCGTGATGGTGATGGGATTGCCAGCCTTGATCTGGTCGATGAACAGCGGGATGACAGAGCCACGACTGCACATGACGTTACCATATCGAGTGCAGCAGATGGTCGTACCGCCACGCTCAGCCGCCACACGGGCGTTGGCATAGATGACGTGCTCCATCATGGCCTTGGAGATACCCATAGCGTTGATGGGGTAAGCAGCTTTATCGGTAGACAAGCAGACAACACGCTTAACGCCAGCATCAATGGCGGCGTGCAGGACATTGTCAGTACCGATGATGTTGGTCTGGACAGCCTGCATGGGGAAGAACTCGCAGGAAGGCACCTGCTTCAGAGCGGCTGCATGGAAGATGTAGTCAACACCAGGCATCGCATCCTTGATGGACTGCGGATTGCGGACATCACCGATGTAAAACTTGACTTTCTTAGCGGCCTCCGGATGCTTGGCCTGAAGCTCGTGGCGCATATCGTCCTGTTTCTTTTCGTCCCGGGAGAAGATGCGGATTTCCTTCAAATCGGAATCCAGAAAGTGCTTCAGAACGGTAGAACCGAAAGAACCAGTACCACCAGTGATCATAAGGGTTGCGTTATCAAATGCAGACATTTTTATTTTTCCTCCATCAGTCGTTCTTCCCCAGAATAATGTCGCAGATGCGATCCACATCTTCAAGCGCCAAATCTGCATACAGCGGCAGAGTCAGCACACGCAATGCCAGATGCTGTGCCACAGGGGTCTTCTCTGTTCCTGCGGTCGGATAATTCCGGTAGCACTCAAAGCTGTTTGTCAACGGATAGAAGTATTTTCTGGCCGTGATACCCTGCTCAGACAGCATCTCAAAAATCTCATTGCGGGTGTATTTGTACCCATCAAACACGACCGGGAAATACGCGTAATTGCTTTCTACATTTTCCTGAATCGCACTGAGCTTGATGCCTTCTACGCCAGAAAGGCGCTCACGGTAACGTTCCACGACCTTCTTGCGTTTGGCGATTTCCTCGTCCAGATGCCGCAGGTTGCAGATGCCCATAGCTGCCTGAAATTCGTTCATCTTGGCATTACCACCCACAAAGCAAACCGACTCAGGACCATGAATGCCAAAGTTCTTCTGGTCGTTCAACAGCTGCACCCAGCCATCATCCTTAAAGCAGACTGCACCACCCTCAATGGTATTGAACACCTTGGTAGCATGGAAGCTGAACATGGAAGCATCGCCAAAGCAGGCGGTAGACACGCCCTTATACTTTACAGCAAAGGCATGAGCTGCATCGTAGATTACCTTCAGACCGTACTTTTTTGAAATTCGATCAATTTCCTCAACATCGCAAACATTGCCGTATACATGTACCGGAACAATTGCTACCGTGCGGTCAGTGATAAGACCCTCGATCTTCGTCACATCCACGGTATAGTCTTTATCGTTCACATCGCAGAACACCGGCACAAGTCCGTTACGAACGATAGCATGGGTGGTAGAAGCAAAGGTAAACGGCGTAGTGATCACCTCGCCGCCCTCCGGCAGATTCAGGGCAGCGATGGCATTTTCCAAAGCCAGATGGCCATTTGTATAAAGAGCCACATGGGGCACATCCAAATATTCCTCCAACTCTGCCTGCAACTGCTTGTGCTTCACGCCCATATTGGTCAACCAGTGACTTTCCCAAATAGGACGGATTTCTTCTATGTACTCATCCAGACTTGGCATGGATGAGCGGGTCACTAAAATGCTGCTTTCCATTTTTTCACTCTTTTCTACCGTTATCTCGCAATCCAGTCATAATGTACTGCGCTATAAAACAGTTTCTACTAAAAATTTATTCCCCTCGAAGCTCCTTAAATCGATTGACTTCCATCTCTTCCTTATAGTTTCTGAACAGCGCCTCCACATCGTATTTCGGCTCGTAACCTAATTCCTCTTTTGCATTGGTCACATCCATAAGGAATCCGCCACCAGCCGGTTTATCAGGACAATAAATGATTTTGGATGGATGATCTTTCGGAGAAAACACTTTAATAATCGTTTCGATCTGCTGCTGTAACGTTACAGGGACACCAGTTCCAACATTATACCAGCCATGGTCACGGTTAACCTCAACAGCTTTACAAATCATTTGTGCACAATCATAAACATGAACCATATCCTTGGCATAATTCGGATTACCCCAAAGTTCAATCGGTTCGCCCTTCATCGCCTGATCAATCATACGGTAAACAGGGCGAAGTGTCTTCACTCCATTCGGATGATAGTAGTGATACGGGCTGTAATTATAAATTGTCGGGAAACGGAAAACAAAATACTTCAAGCCGTATTCTGCATAGTAATGCTTCATAAATTCGATTGCGGTATTTTTTGTGATAACATAAACTGCATGATCGCCCTTATAGCTAAAATTATACGGCATATCAGGCTTCAGAACTGCCCCATTTGTAGCTGAAAGCGAAATATCAAACACAGTGGTTGAAAACAGAATGCGGTCTGCGTGAACCTTCCGGCAATACTCAAGTACATTGTATGCACCCATGATATTCGACTGCACATACTTTTCAGGATGATAGCCCTTCATGTAAGAAGGAATCTGTGCAGCCAAATCAATCACCGCATAGACATCTTCTTGTGGCAGTTTGTCAAAATCTTCGGCTTTGCTGATATCAACCGAAACATACTTCTGCCCCTGTTTCTCAAAAAAATCCGTCTGGCGGTGTCCTGATGCAATCACCTCATAGCGATCCTTGAAATATTCACATGCGTACTTATGTACATAAGAACCAACATTTCCTGTTGCACCAAAAATGACAATCTTCTTCATGTTCACAAATTCTCCAATCTTATTATTTGTTTGACTATATAATCCATGTCATCAGTCACATATCGTTGGTCACATGGCAACGGCAAAATATTATCAGCCAACCTATATTCTATGTCTATTGGGCTCATATCACGCTTCACATTTGGCCATAACAATGGAATATAAATCTGCTCTTTTTGCAATCTATTTCTTAGCATTACACCATTTTCTATGAGAAGCGGATACATATAAGGGCCTTCTGGTAACCTTACATTAAGCAGATTCTTATCTTTTAGACATTGATGCAAATACTTGAAATTTTCTTCTCTGATTTTTGCCTCTTTTTCATAGTCAACGCCACGCAATAGATTGTGTGTAACTTTCGACATTAATCTCAGTGGAAGTGTGTCGATTCTTTTTTCATTTTCCCGATAGGCATCATAAAAATCCTGCGCCGATCGTTCAAATCGTCCCGCCAGAAAACCTATTCTCTCGTAGGATTCATCCTGTGGCAGCTCTTTTTTTTGTCCAAAGGTCGTGTAAAGATAGCCTCCGTCCGGAACGCCAAAAAATTTTCGACAAGTATAAATCGTGTCGAGTCCTTCAACTGCTTTGGTGTAAAATGCTTGAGCATTATCGATAATGACATTTTTATATTTTCGGCTAAAAGACTCTATTTCTTCTACACTATACTGTCCATAATAATTGATCAAATAAAGCCAATCGCCTTCTAAGCTTTGTGGTAAAACAGGTCTAAGCTGTTTATCAATCGAATAGTAAAGTATTTGTACATTTTCTTCTTTACAGGTATCGGATATCGCAGAGCATAACAGCTTGGGAAGCCAAATTCTCTTGATTTTCCTTCCTTGAATCAAATACCGAAGACAGTTTCTTCCGCTGTTTAGTGCTATTCCTTGTTCATGAAATTCTGAACCGTGATTCAATTCCAATTCCAGAAATCCGCCAATTTCTTTCATACTGTTCACCGCACGTTACTTCAGTTTCACTTGTACATATTTTCCTTGGTTTCCAAGGACTTCCTCAATTCGCTCCTGGCTCTCAAATTTGAGCACCAATGTACCGATTGCTTCATTGGCAGCTTCAAAGCCACCAACAGAAGTACCTTCTTCAATCCAAAGATCGCGTTCCACTACATTCTCTGCAATTTCATCAGAAATCCAAAGTTCCTTGAATACACCCGGTTCATCGCTATGAAGAATGATTTCTGCCCAGCAACCGTCATACGGTTTCTGTTTAATCTCATCTAGCGGAAGACCAACTGAATACTTAACCATATTAGTAATCATGTCTACACCAGTTGCATAACGAAGGCACTCTGCCAAGCGATTACCACCACCGCGCGGAGACAACTCCATAATATATGCCTTGCCGTCAGTTCCCTCACGGGTTTCAATATTGTAGACAGCGGTTCGCATCTTCAAAAGCTTCAGCAGACGTTGAATCTCGTTTTTCAGTTCTTCCTGATGCTCCGCAGTCATCGAAGACGGCCAACTATAGGCAGCCGGTGTATACGGATTTTTTGCATTGCGGTCAAAGCGCTGGCAATCAAAAGATACAAATTTTAACTCGCCATCGATAGAGAAGCTATCTGTGTCAGACGAATAACCATGCTGCGTAATAAAATCCTCAATAATAAATTCGTCCGAATGAGAATATGAGAGTGCATAATGGATGCTCTTTTCCAAATCCTTAGGATCATCCACACGGGTAACACCTTTACTGCCCGCAGAGTCGGTCGGTTTTACAATAACAGGCCAGTGGAACATCTCAACATCCTTGAGTGCATCTTCCACATTTTCGTAACCCTTTGCTGTCGGAACTGTAAAGCCATTTTTCGTCAAGAACTCACGGAACTTTCCCTTATTCTGCAAAATGCAGACAGATTCATAAGGACCGACATTAGGTAATCCCATCCGCTCAGCAACATATGCAGCTGTAACAACACCCGGATCGCAGGCGAAGGACATAATACCATCAATATTACGCTCTTGGGCTGCCTCAAGGGTCTTTTCTTTATCAATAATGCTCACATTGACATATTCGTCCGAGAATTTATGTGCAATATTATCCGGAAGATAGTCGACAGTAATTGTATAGATTCCCAGTTCTTTAGCCGCTCGAATCACCGGAAGTGCGTAGCGCGAACCACCTAATATCATTAGTTTTTTCATTTTTATCACATTTACTTTCTTGCAATTTTTTTCAAGACAGGACGAATTATGCCCATCAGATATTCATAGGATTCCAAATGTAAGGCAGCCGATGCTCCAACATAAATTGCTGCGCCCATCGGGATTTGAATCAGCAGAGTTACAATATTTGACAGGTGAAGCAGACCAACAAGATTCACGCAGCCTCCCATAAAGATTGCTAGCGCAATGCCCGGCAAAATATCCTTCAACTGATCCAGATACCGATAGTTAAGTAATTTCCGATTCGGCCACGAGTTGATGATCTGACTTAAAACACTGCTGACAAGCAAGCTATACGCCATTGCCATCACGCCAAACCACATGGTAGAAAGCAGCAGCGTCATACCAACGATCTTCTTCGCAATTTCGAGTTCCAAAAACAAATCGCTGCGCCCCATTGCTTTGATTGCATTCAGGTTTGCTGTGTGGATTGGATAGAACATATAAGTAATGCAGAAAATGCGTAAAAACGAGACGCATGGTAGCCATTTATCCGTCAAGACCAGCCGAACAATCGGCTCTGCACAGAATGCCAAGCCCATCATCAACGGAGCCATAATACAGGTGCTGGTTTTTATAGCCCGGCGGGTCATGGACTTTACTCGACTAGCGTCATCTTGCACGCCTGCCATCGTTGGCAGAAGAACGCTGTCAATGGACGTGTTGATATTGTTTGCAATCACACTTGGAAACTTATCGCCTTGGTTGTAGTACGCCAAATCTGCAGAAGAATACATTTTACCTATAACCAGGCTACGAATATTACCATAGAGCGTATCCAAAAGCGCCGATGCCAACATTTTCCATCCAAATGAAAGCAGTCCTTTTAGTCTTTTCCAAGAGAACATTTTCTTTGGACGCCATTTTACTGTCAGCCATAGAATCAGGGTATCAATGGCTGTGTTGGATAGCTGCTGCGCTACGATCGACCACACACCAAAACCCGCATACGCCAATCCAATACCCAGGAACGCCGAAAAAACAGTTCCGCCCAATGTCGCATAGAAGAAACGCTTAAACAGCATATTCCGCGACACATAGGATTGCTGAATACCCTTCACACCAGAAATCACAATGGTCAGACTGATGACCCGGATAATCGGGATCAAGGACAAATCATTATAGAAGTTGGCAATCACCGGCGCCGCCATAAACATAATAGCGTACAAAACCAAACAAACTACAAAATTGAAATAGAACACTGACGAGAAGTCAAGATCATCAGCATCTTTTTTTTGAATCAGCGCCGTGCCCAAACCGCTGTCCACAAACACCTGCATAATGGTGGTAAAAACAGTAATCAGCGCAATCTGACCGTAATCTTCTGGCGCAAGGATACGGGCAAGGACGATAGATACGATAAAGGTTACAAGTTGAGCACCGCAACGCTCTGCAAAACGCCAAAATAAATTTTTTAATATTGATTGCGTCTTCATTTCTTTCTTTCTTTATAAATTCCAATCAAGTTTGAAAAATACTTTTTTATAAACAATTTCACTTTCCACTTCAGTGGTTTCTCATTGTACAAATCCCTATAGAGATATTCTTTCAACTTTTTGTATTCTCCATTAACTTCTAAGCTTGCAAAATCTAATTTTCGCTTCTGTTTTTGAATAATTAAATCATATTTATATTGGGTACATTCATTTACCCTATCCAACATCCGTTTAATCATTTCTGCCTGCGTAATATAGTATTTACTATTGCTAACTCGATCTGTCCAAGATCCCGGAACAGCCACTCTATAAACCGCCATATTATCCGTCAAATATAGCATTCCACCTCTCATCGCTCCTTGAATTTGCAAAGCGTAGTCCAACGGACATTTTTCACGAAAATAAGGAGGACTATCCATTAGTTCTCGCCGATATAACAACGAATTCGTCGATACAAATGCGCCACCGCCCTCAATGACCATGCTCAAACTTAATATACCGACTTTATTAGTCGGCTTGATCTCTCCAACCTTTTTTTTGCTTTTTGAGTCAATCATACTGACTGTATGGGCACAAATATCAACTTCCGGATGCTGTTCCATTACATCCACCTGCTTCTGTAACTTTAAAGAATCTGTCCAATAATCATCTCCTTCACATAAAGCGATATATTTACCACGTACCAATGGATGGATAAAAACTTGTGATGCATTTACTCCTTTAGAATACTGGTTTTCCGTTTGATAGATTGGCTTAATTATATGCGGATATTTTTTTTCATACTCTCGAATAATCTCCGCCGTATTATCTGTTGAAGCATCGTCATGAACAATCACTTCATACATAAACGAAGTCTTCTGCGAAACAAATCCATCGAGAGCATTTCTAATATAAGGCCCATGATTATATGTCATACATATAACACTGACCATTATATCTTCTTTTATCATCTACCTTCTCCTTTACTCTATGACGCGTTTCACTTTATTATTAGTATATAGATATAACTTCAAATCAAAAAACACAAAATCGCTCTTGTGATAAATTTTGTCTTATCTCATTTCTGTCCCCTCGCATCATTCCTGCATTCTCCCTCCGCGTAAATATTTAAAAGTTTATTTATTGCTACTTTTTCCGAAAATTCACTTTCACTTATTTCAGATATAGCCTCAGCCTCGTTCTTCGCTTTGAATCCACTGTTGATTTTCTCTTTGATCTCGCTTGCCCAATGAGTTGAATCGTACCCATCAATTTTCAATGTTAAACCAATTTTCAAATCATTCTCTGGAGACAATAAAGAAGAGGTAATACATGGCTTTCCTAACATCTGTGCCTGAACAAGTGAAACAGACATTCCTTCTGACTCTGATGCTGTAATATAATAATCAATAACTCGCATTAGAATATCACAATCTTTTCTAAATCCTAAAAGTTTAATATACTTTTCCAATCCCTTTTCTTTGATTAGAGTTTGAAAATAATCTTTGCGCTGCGTATTTCCCGCAAGGAGAGCCACTGCATCTATATCTTTTTTTCGCAATTCTTCAATTACTTCAACAATGAAGTCCGCTTTTTTCACTCCGTCCAAGCTTCCCATATAACCAAAGACCAACATGCTTTCATCAAAACCAAGCTGCCTGCGTAATTTTTCAGCCGTCGAAATTGAAATGCCTTCTATATCCTTAAATGGAATGTAGTTTGGAATAAATACAGCTTTTTTTCCAAATGTATATTCTGCTGAAGCTTGAGAACAGGAAACAAAATCCGTACAAACCATCTGATTCATCAATTTTCCAATCGGCTCCAACAAAAACAATACCCTTTGAGAATAATTCAAAAATTTTGCTCCATGTGCATGTCCAACTATTTTTTTGACGCCAGCTAATCTCGCTCCTATTCCCACAATCCATATTAGCAAGCTGGTATGTACATGTACTGCTGTATATTCATTTGTCTTACATAATTTTTGAATTTGAGAAATATATCCCCAAAAACCTGCTGATTTGATATTTCTAAGCTTCCATACATTGGAGCCGTTCTTTTTTATTTCCTCTAAAATGCATTGAGCTGGCTTATTTCCCTCATAATATGTTAAATCGCAGGAAATCCCACATAAAACCAAAGAACGGTACAAAGTCATTACAACGCTTCCGATTCCGCCTTTATCTAAATCAGATTCGACCATCAGAATTTTCATAATCAACTGTGCTCCTTCAAAACGCTCGCATGTGCCTTCGCCATATTCTCAACCGTATACTTTCTGATTCTCTGCAAGTTATTCTTTGCCATCTTTTCCATCAGCCAATCATCGCTCAGCAACTCATTTATTCTCTTGGCCAGTTCGTCTGGATTTTCTGTTGGAACAATATAGCCATTTTCTCCATCTTTAATCAGCTCCAGTCCCGCAACACATTTATCCGTCGTAATAACCGGAAGTCCATTGGCCATTGCCTCATTAACAACAAGTCCCCAGATATCTTCTCTTGTCGGAAAAACAAACAAATCAGCCGCTTGATAGTAATACTTCAGTTCCTCTTTTGCTTTGAACCCCTCAAAATGGACATTCCCCAAATTCAGTTTCTCTTTGATATTGAGATATTCTTTTGTTGGCTCCGCGCCAATTATGTAGAGCGCATATTCCTTATCACACTTGGCCCATGCATTGATCAGCACATCAAAACCTTTTCTGTGAATAAACTGTCCAACTGTTATTACAATTTTTCTCATTTCATGTATATTCCTCTCCAGTATTGTTGTAGATATTTTTAAATCTTTAAAGTTTTAATTTTTGACGCAATAATATTTTGTCTTTCATAGTCAGATTTCTTTCCAGAATATCTTGTTCTCTTAATGATGTAAATGGATACACATAAACTTTTGACTCATCTGCCCCATAGTGCACCAAATATTCTGTTGTCATTTTCCCACTACTAAACCATCCTGATGCTGCAGAGATAAAATGCCGCTTTACTTTGTACTTCAATGCACTGTCTTGCGAAATCAATCCACCATCAGCTTCAATCCAAAATGGAATTTTATGTAACCGCATATATTCAATTGCAAGCATTGCTGTCGGAGTGGAATATCCCCCAACAATAATTTGATCAAAGCCCTTTTTTATCACTTTAATAATTTCAAAGCACATAAACTGATCATTTTTTACGCGAATACCATTCATAAAATATGCTTTAAAGTTTTTGAATTTTTCCGGCTTCCATTTTTCATTACGATCCGTCGCTATTTTTCCCTCAAACGCCACATTTAAATCGCAGTATTTTCCAAACTCATTAAAAAAATCAACTCGATATGGAGATGGAATATTCGCCATAAATAGTACTTTCATATTTCCTCCTTAATACACTCAAACTAACAAAAAATTATATGCTTCTATCAATGTTAAAAAACCATAAGTATAGTTTATTAGAATTGCAATTGTCCCAACAAACACACAGGATGTCAATCTTTTTTTATCTAATGTAATTTTACTCAATAATGGAAGAATTGCACAGCAGCAGAGTCCCGCCTGTCTCAACATAATATGTGGTGCAAACACACACCCTATACCAAATAATGCATAGCACTCTACAATATTCGAGTACTCTTTTTCTTGTATTGTAAGACACTTTTGATTTATCAGTCTCATTGCCATCAATATAAAAATCAAAAGCAAGAATCCTCCCAATCGCATTTTAAATGACAATTCATATGAGTCCTCAAAGTAGTATTTAATTTTACCTGTAAAGTATTGAACTATGCTATTATTGGTTTTTTCCATGACATTTAAAATCGCAGGGTATAGCAAAGGAATAAAAACAAATAACACCTTTTTCATCCCTTTTAAAAGAAATGTCAACCCTGCAAAAATCAATATCATCACACCAGAGCCATGGACAAAGCAACTAATCGTTGCTATTATCAGTCGTGGCAATGCTTTCTTTTTTTCGGCAATTATTTCATATATACAAAGAACAATCAATCCATTTACAAAACGATTTCGAACCCCCCCAAATACGCTCGACAAATCATTACCGGCGAAATAAATCAATAGTGAAACTATAATAGTTTGCGCTGAAATATATTTCTTATTATTTTTAGCACCTAATATCAATACCATTCCAACGATTACTGTTGTAAAAAAGAAAGGATAAAGCTCCACCCTTTTAAAGCGCGAAAAAATCCAAAAAATCAAATATTCTCCCCACATTGCATTGTCAAACATATCCTTAAAGAATGTAGAAAATTCAACTTCTCTCAATTGCTCTATTTGTTGAAATTGATAACGAAGATCTGTATCACCAAGTGGAACAAAAAAAGTAGTTACAATTGCAAGCATCAACGGAAATAAACCCACACAAATTTTATAGCCTATGTTATTTTTTAGATTTTTTTTGTAGAGAGTAAGCCCACAAAATATGATTAAAAAAAGCAGTACATATGTTAGTGCCAAATATCCAACCGCCATCATTTGCCTTCTCCAATCCTTAGTAACTTGACGATTTCTGAACATGATCCGCACGGAATAGCATTAGATTCAGCGGTATACAATGTTTCTATACATCCACCGGTATCGTAAGTAATCACTTTAGTCCCACACGCTTGTGATTCCAAATTAACGGTCGGATAATTATCCTCATATGTCGGATTCACAAACACATCCGCCGCCGTATAAATCGCAGCCAATTCCTGCGGGCTATTGGTGCGCTGGATACCTTTGATATTTTTCGGGAGGTTTTTGATCTGCTTTTCACTCAAGCCGACCAGCACAATGACATACCGGTCATCCAGCATCTCTGCCAGCTTATAAAAGTCAAACAGTCCCTTGCGATCCTCCCAGACATTAGCAACGCCCAGCACAATGATCTTATCCTGTAGCCCATAGCGTTCCCGGAAGTCACTAGAGGTCGGCTTGAAAATGCTGGTATCGATGGTGTTGTAATGCACCTCGACCGGATACTCTTTCAGAAAACTCTGACGGGTCAAATCGGCAAGCCACTTGCTGGGGGTGATAAGGGTCATGTTTTTCACCCCGGTAAAAGCCTTGCGCTTGCGTTCGAAATTTTTACTGACAGAACTCATTGCGAAGCAAGCCGGGTAGCGGCGAAGCTGAGAGCAGTACGAACAATGACTCTTCCATTGCTCGCACTTTACCATGGTAAAGTGCGAGCAATGACCAGTAAACGCCCAGCAGTCGTGCAGCGTCCACTTCACCTGCATTTCCGGATGCTTTTTGATCCAATCAAACAGCATCTCCACGTTGATGTAGTAGCCGTGCAAATTGTGCAGCCACAGCAGGTCTGGTTTATATTCCTCAGCCCACTTCAAAAATTCTTTGGTCGCACGCTTGGAACCAAAGCCATGGGTATCGAACAGCCGCGTTTGGATCGCATGCATCTTGCAGTCAAAATCTGTGCCAATACGAATGGCGTATTTCTGGAACCGTTTTGGTACCGTGCCTTTGCGGCCATAGGCGATTTTGACCTCGTTGCCTTCGGCTTCCAGTTGCTGAGCAATGTCTGTGCAAATACGGCCTGTACTGCCAATGCCGCAAACAGAATTAATAAAAAGGACTTTCATACATTACACCATTTGTTCTACCGCATCACAGTGTGCCACAACGCTCTTATTTCTTGTAAAATAATCACCCCACAGTGTCGAGTCATCGCACGTTTGGCTGTCATTCCTTAGTTGCAGAATAACATGTTTTGCATTTTCTGGCTGGTTTGTTCCTGCGTTCTCTATTCCGTACCTTCCAACCAGCTTAGCAAACTCCGACGCATCATCAACACAAGTTACAATTGGCTTTCCAGCAATCAAGCAGTCCGCTGTTTTACTCGGAAGCGCCGCATAGATAAGCCCCTTTTGAAGAGGAATCACATTGACGTCTGCAGCAGCATAGAGATCTGCAACTTCTTCAGGCGGCTGCATTTCAACGAACGTCACATTGCTCAATTCTTTTTCTTTGGCAAATGTCTTAAGTCGTTCCTCGTTCACACCGCCACCGACAATATAAAAGCTGACATCCCTATCATCTTTCATCAAAGCAGCGGTCTCCAATATAAGCTCCACATTTTGCATCTTGCCTAGATTGCCAGCATACACCACACGGAACTCACCCGGCTTCTTCGGATACCTTTTCAGGAAAACATTTTCCTCATCACTGTGGGCTTTCAATTCCTCATGCCCCCAGTTGTAAATCACCTGCACCTTATCCTCCGAGATGCCGTACCGAGTAACGATAGTATATTTCATATCATCGGAAATCGTACTAAGTGCCGTTGCATTTTTGTAGGCGTATTTTTGCAGCGCATGAGCCACCTTGTAGACCGGACTGCTCTCAGAAAGAATGCCCGCAAAAAAAGCATTCTCCGGGAAGATATCCTGTTCGTTATAGAGGATCGGGCATCTTAAAATGTGCTTTGCGTAGAACACTGTAAAAAATGCAGTATTATTAGACTGAAGAAAGATCTTATTCGGCTTGTCTTTTTTCATTAGTGTACAAGCTTGTTTATAATAGGATAGATCTGCCAAATAACGAGCCTTTAAATCAGCCTTTGCCTTCTTTTCAAAACGAATATTTTGTACTTGAAGCTGACCTTTTAAGTACTTTTCAAATTGCTGCGGATACTGTGGCGTATCCAAATACTGCTTCTGAATTAAATTCACCTCATGTCCTCTCTCCAGAAGGCCGAGGATAATATCACGCATAATGTGATAATCCGAGTATTGCGTATCAAAACTACCAATTGATACTACCGCAACTTTCATTTTCCAGTCTCCTCACACTGCTGCTGCCCCATCGCCGTGGTCGCACCTTCTGCTACACCTTCCGTGCTCTCCGGCATGAACAAAATCTTCACGGTTGCCAGCATAATCTTCAGATCCTCAATCAGGCTGGGATGTGCAATGTACATCAGATCCATCTGCAGCTTATCGTAGGGGGTGGTATTGTATTTGCCGTACACCTGTGCATAGCCGGTCAGCCCCGCCTTGGCCTGAAGCCGCAATGCAAACTCCGGCATCTCTTCGCAGTACTGGGCGGCGATCTCAGGGCGTTCCGGGCGTGGACCCACAATAGACAGATCACCTTTTAGAATATTCAGCAACTGAGGCAACTCGTCCAAGCGGCAGGCTCGGATGATATGGCCGACCTTCGTGATACGATCATCTTTGTCACCAGTGGAAAGACGCGCCACACCGTCTTTTTCGGCATCCACACGCATGGAGCGGAATTTCAAAATCTCAAACTGCTTACCGTCTTTGGTCAGGCGAACCTGCTTGTAAAAAGCAGGACCACCATCGGATTTGACTGCAATAGCCGTAATCAGAAACACCGGACTCAGGATAACCAGTGCCACCAGCGAGATCACAATATCCATGGCACGCTTGACAAACAAGAACTCCGGGCTTGCCATGTAGCGGCCCACACGCAGCATGGGCAGATGGAACATATGCATCGGCTGAGCACCGCTCATAATCACATCGCCCACACGAGGGATCACGAACACATTGATACCCTGTCCCACACAGTATTTCAGGATGATATTGCGCTCATGACTGTGGACACCGCTGATGAACACGCTCTGCATTCCATCCAGCAGGCTCAGGTCGT
>OLPN01002448.1_pt1 | contig 14396 bp, 8 predicted proteins | sample 1672601 | NCBI WGS metagenome assembly OLPN01 (sample SAMEA3136704, study PRJEB25190) | human gut metagenome | reverse complement strand
TATGACTTGTTTTATAAGAATTAAAAAAGCAAGCCGTTTCAGACTTCGGCAGCTGACTAACATTGTGGGCTGCAAAGTTTACTGCTTTGGCAGATGAAAACATAGCGGATTGTGAAACATCTTCATTGGCACTTTTTTTGCTGCCGCTATTTGAATATGCAGTATATTTTGAAACAGCCGTTGGGACTGAATTATAGACTGAATTATAATTTGATTTTACTGACTTGACTTTTTTACGCTTGCTATAGACATTTTTAGCATATCTTTTGTTTAACGCTTTCTTATTTATTGCCAAGATATCACTTCCTTTGAAAATTCGCCAATGGCGAATTTAAAAACCCCTGAATTAATCATAGTCATTACTTGTTGACATAAGCTTGTATAGCTTGCTGTCTGTAGGAAATTCATCTTTAAACGGAATAATAGTTCCGTGCTGATGTTTGTCGATATAGTAAATAAGTCCTTCGCCTACACCGGTATCGGTAATGTATTCCATCTGCTGAGGAGAGATGCCCAGACGTTCCGCAAGTATTTCACGGTCTCCGGCGGCTTGTCCTAACAGCACTATAAAAGCGGAATTTTTAAGAATATTTTCTACCTGATGAGAGAGAAGAACATCTGTAACATTCTGAGTAATTCCGGTAGGCTTACCGCCCCATTTTCTTAGCTCTTTCCACATTTTCGTAGAATATGCGGCAGTCAGAGGATCGTTCAGAAGCAAATGAAACTCGTCAACATAAAACCATGTACTGAGATTTTTGTCTCTGCTGTTGGAAATTTTGTTCCAGACGTAATCTACAATAACCAAAATGCCCATTTTGTGAAGATGTTCCGAAAGTTTCCTAATGTCGAAACATAAAATACGATTGTTAACATCTACATTTGTTCTGTGATTAAAAACGCTGAGAGAACCTGTTACAAAAATCTCTAAAGCGTCTGCAACATCCTGCGCATGCAGATTGTTTTCAACGCTTCTCAATGCATTGTACAGATCTTTAAAAACAGGTATATTTTCAGGATTGGGATCGTCCAGATATTTCTGATAGATTTTCCTTATGCATCTGTCAATTATTGACTTTTCGGCAGCTTCGAGGTTTCCTATAGCCGCTTCACACATGGAAAGAATAAATTGAGATTTGATTGCAACAGGATCATCGCCTTTTTCATAGCTTCTTAAATTTATATCAAAAGGATTTAAATGATGTTTAGATGTTGCGGAAATTTCGATTACAGTACCGCCAAGTTCTTTAGTCAGTGTAATATATTCAGCCTGCGGATCGCAGATTATAATGTTATCGTTAGTACGGAAATATTTATCAAGGATTTCACGTTTGGCGGTAAATGATTTACCCGTTCCGGACATGCCGAGAATCAGAGCACCGTAGTTAATAAGATTGTTTCTGTCTAATGTAATCATGCTGTTGGAAAGAGGGTTAAATCCATAGTATGTTGCGTTGGGAGTAAAAGTTTCCTGAGTGGTAAACGGTATAAACGCTCCAAGTTCAACTGTTGTAAACGACCTGTTTATTTTAACTTTGTTTATACCTATAGGCAGAGAAGACATTGCTCCTTCCTCTTGCAAATCATCAAGAGATTTCAATTCACAATGATACTTCTGAACGATGGACTGTATATCCTTCTCAATTTCACAAAGTTCCGAGGGCTTTGCAGCATAAACCGTAACCAAAAGAGTTGTAATGAAGAACCTGTTATTACGTTTAGTTAAGCTGTCATAAATACTGTTAGCTGCGTTTATGTCATCGACAAGATCCAAGGAAAGAATATCACCGTCATGTCCCTGATCGGCTGCTTTGTGCTGCTTTCCGATTTTTACAGCCTGAGCGTTAGTAAGCTTGTGCGATACAAAGCGTAATGCTTTATTCTGATCCAGGGAATGAGTATGTATATTTACTGCGACGTTTCCCTCAACAGTCATAATTTCCTCGATTATTCTGTCGGAAATTTCGGCTGAATCAATATATACATGATAAGCAGCGCCGTAACTGTTTCCTATTCTGAAGCAGTTAAGTTTGCTGAAGTCCATAGAAGTCGGAGCGATACTGTCTTTTACGGAAATACCGGAGGTATATCTTGATTTCCAGTCAAAATTAAAAGGAATCGGGTGAAGCGGATGCAGACTTTCTTTCAGAAGCTTAAGCCTTTCAAATCCGTTTAAAGAATGAACATTAACATTCATACGCTTAAAGATCCGGATAATTTTAAGCTCTTCACGCTCAAGAGAAGCCTTAGCTTTCCTGAAGTTTTTTTCATGAACTCCGAAAGTCAGATATTTTACTTTAATGGTTCCGCTGCTTCTCTTTTCAAATTGACTGTAAAGCATTTCCTGATATTCCTGCCGGTATTCTTTAATTTTGTCAGATTCACCTTTTTTATCGGGAAGCTTGATTTGTTTTCTGAATTCTTTTAAATCAATAACCTTATTCTGAAAGGTAAATTGAATATCAATGTTGCTTTCAAACTGGTTTAAAAAACGACAGTAACGATTGAATATAGCTTCCTGTTCCTCATCTCCTGCGAGTTCATAGTTTATATCGTTAAATTGCAGAGTTTTTGTGTAATAATCGTTTTTTACCATGCATATTCCGTCTTTGCGCATGTCCAGAAACGGTATAGTCTGCTGAACGGTTTTGGGCAGCATGCTTTTTAACTGCTTTATGTTTTTTATCGGAACTTTTAATTCCTTTGTTCCCAGCATTTTCTGAATTCTCCTTTTTTTCAATTATTTCGTAAATATTTTCTGTTTGAAAAGTACGGATTTTAGAACTGCAAAAAATCCTTTTTAATTTATTAAAAATAAGCCGTTCGAATTTGAGTGTATTTTTGTTATAAAAGACAAAAAAACATGCAATTGCCATTATAGGTACTATTATATAAAGAGCCATTCCTGTGGGAATGAATCGTTTTGTGAAATGGAACGACAGGAATGCTGTTAATCCGGATATAATAAATACAATTATTTCTCTGATCGTTAATCCAAAGAAAACAGTATTACGGATTTTGTTTATGTCCTTTGTAAATTGTATGTACAATTTTGATCACTTCCTTTGAAAATTCGCCAATGGCGAATTTAATTTATATATTTTCCAAATAAGCAGATGTTCCATCGGAATATTCGCTTTCGTTTAACCTTGCCTGATTATCACGAAGCTTACCGAGAAGTGAATTGGATTGACTGCTAATGCTGTGCGGTTTCTGATGAGAAACTGATTTTTGACTGCTGTTCTTATCAAGCTGTTTCTGCCAATCTCCTATGCTTTTTTTCAGAATATTTACAGTATTAACCGCAATAAATCCTTCGGCGCTTAGCAGAGGAGATTGTTTGTAATCCTCGCATAATTTTATTTTTCCGTCAATGCATTGAAGCAGGTCAACTGCGTCTGTTCCGTATCTGTCACGTTCCGGTTTTTCTGCACTATATGCTACTCCAAGCATTGTGTTTACATGCTTTGGATTTTCAAGTACTATTTTAGAGTAAATCTCCTGAGCTTGTTTCAAGGTCAAATCAATATGCTCATTGCCGTAATTAGTAAAATGATTTTGCGAATCAAAGGCAATTACATAAAAATTGTATTTACCGTGAATGCCCTGAATAAAATTATTTTCCATGTTTACCTCCTTTAATTCGCCAATGGCGAATTTTATATTCATTTTAAACTTTCTTACTTGCGTTTACCGTTTAAATAGCATTAAACATAGATTTAGAGATACTGCCGCATTTCCATAATATATATACAAGAACAACAGAAATGCCAGCACATAAAGCTAAAGTCCATTGTAGTGATTCGGTATTTGAAACTACGACATTATTTATAAGACCATCGTAAATTCCTAAACACAACATCATAGCGAATGCTTGAAAAGCGAGAGCAAAAAGATTTTTTATGAAATTTTGTCCCACATTTCCCCATTCTTTGTTGGTAAATGTAGAAAACGGAATCGGAGAAATAGAACAGTATATGTAGATCTCAATCATTCTGGAAGTTGTTACTACAATAACTGCTATAACAGAAACCAAAGAAATAATTTCTATAATAAGAACTTCAGCTAGTACGACCAACATTCCTCCAACGCTCAGATCATTAATTTGATCTTCAAAAACCGAATATATATCAAAATTCATCCATGAAGCTTCTCCGAGTATTACATATTCTGCTATTTCCACAGCTTTTTGTCCCATAGCAAAAATACCCATAGTAATGTCAAATACATGATTTAACAAAAAAATGCCTAAACATAATTTAAATACCATTTTTGCCACAACCTCCAGATCCATATCACGTATGGATTTATCCATGAATTGGGAAATGAAATCGTGGCATACGACAATTGTGAGAATTATAACGGCAATAGGGACGATAGCCTGTATAGATATTTCTCTTATTAACGCATAGATTCCCTTGTTCCATAATTCAGGTGATTTTCCAAGTTCTTCACTGGCATAAAAGGTAACATTGTCCATTATGGAAAACATACTTTCAAGCAATGCTTTTATAGCGTCTCGGAACAGACCCATTATCCAATCCGAAATGCTGTCCATTACTTTATCCACCATTATATTTCACTCCTTAGCATTAGCTCCAGACTACCTCTCCGGAAATCATAGGAATCAGAACTTTTCCTACAACCATAACACCTATTCCGGCAGCAATAACATATCCTGAATGATTTTTTGAATCCGAATTTTGTGAACCAAGTGATGTGAATAGCTGTATTATTCCAAAAATCAGTATAACAATACCTGCTACAACAGTTATGTTTCCTAATATTTCTATGCCTTTTTCAAAAGTTTCCATTTTAGACCTCCTAAATCCTTAATTCGCCAATGGCGAATTTTCAACTGTTTTAATTTCTGTAATTTTATCTTTTTTTCCGATTTTAAAATCGGCGTTTGATCTGTAACGTGCAATATATTTCTTAATATCAAAATAATTGCGGTCATTGTAATCCGCAAGATATTTGTAGTTCGGGTGCGTGGTAATATCGTATTTATCGGAATACCACGGATTTGCTCCTCGTATTGTTAAGATACACTTTTCACCGGGCATTCTGAATATTTCAGATTCGTCCAGAAGCTTTCGTCCTGTTTTCTGATAATTCGACGTATCGCTTCGATTTCTACCATAGGAACGTGATGAATTTAAAATATCGATTGTCTGAGAACCGAGAAGCTCTGCCACATCTTTAAGAGTCGATTTTTCCTGACCTCCGAGAAACAGCATACTGTCACAGCCTCCTGCAATAGTTTCAGCGTCGTCTTTGTATATTGCTTTCAGCTGAGATTTTGTCTGTACGATAGGGCAGGCTGAAATATTTCTTGAACGTATAGTAGTGATCAGATTTTCAAACATTGGTATCTTACCGAGATTCTTGAACTCATCGAATATACATCTTACGGGAACTTTAAGCTTTCCTTTTCTTCTGTTATCAGCCTTATCGCATAGTAAATTGAACATCTGCATATACATAAACGATGCAATAAAGTTAAGAGAAGTGTCGGTATCGGAAGTAATAGCGAAAAGCGCAGTTTTGCGGTCGCCTATTTTGTCCAGTTCCATTTCATCATATGTCATAAGGTCTCTTATATCCTGAATATCAAACGGAGAGAGACGCACGCCGCATGACAGCAATACTGATTTAGCAGATTTTCCGGCTGAAAGCTTATACTTCCTGTACTGTCTTACTGCAAAATGATTTGAATCCCTTTCTGCCAGATCGTCAAACAGCATATCAACTGCATTCATGTATCCTTCATCTTCACGTGTTTTGGAAGCGTCAATGATTTCTACAAGGGTATTCATGGTACGCTCCTCAGGAGGAGCTTCAAAGATTATAAGTCCTAAAACCGCCTGATAAAGCAGTCGTTCTGCCTTTACCCAGAAGTCCTGTTTTTCGTCCGGAGCTTTTGTTGCTTCGATGAGCATATTGGAAAATTTCAAAATATCCAATTCCGTTTTTACGTACGCAAGGGGATTATAATGCAAAGATTTGCTGAAATCCTTGAGATTCAGTATTTTTATAACGTACTTTCCCTTTTTAAGCAGCAATGTGCCTACATCGGGTAAAATCGTTCCTTTCGGATCGGTTATAACATATGAACTGTTCAGCTGCATAAGGTTGGGTATTACAAAAAATCTTGTTTTTCCTGTTCCCGGACCGCCTACAATGAGAATATTTTTATTTCTGCCGTTAAAAGGAATAATCCGCCAATCCTTCAAGGTAAGACCTTCTGTTGCAGTTAAAATAACATTTTTCCATGGATTTGGATCCATGAATTTCCTTATTTCATTTTTGTCTGCCCATTTTGAAGAACCGTATTCTTCTCCGGTTCTCATTTGCCTTTGAGTTCGGGTTACAATGAGAATATATATCATGCAGGCTATAAGGAAGGGGAAAAGAAGATCGTTGCTGTCAAGGCTTATCAGCGGAAGTCCGAAAATTTGCAGAGGATTTTCAGCAATTATGTAAATCCTTGTAAAAGCGTCTCCCGAAAGATTATGATAACACCAACACGTTTTGTTCATTACAACAAAGGAAATAACTGATATTACCAGAGGAATTATATATTTCTTTTGCAGGAAACTGTTAAAGTGTTCTTTCAATGTTTTCATTTACTTTTTCCATTCCCTTTTTAACACCGTTTTCTATAGTTTTCTCAGCTTCCTTTGCCATTTCCTTAACTTTTTCCTGATTACCCGCCAATTTCTCTAAAACTGAATCCTTAGCCTTTAAATCATGTTCTTTATATTCCCTAAACACTCGTTCCATAACTTCGCTGTCTCTTGCTTTAAAAAAAATAACATACTGTTTGCTTTTAGGATTTTGTTTTACTGCAAAATCAACGTTATACCGTGCTGCAATATCCCTGAAATTTCTCAGAGATGAATCGCCGCTGATATCCACGCTGCTAAGCGGCTGCTTTTGGAACTGTAAATCCTCTAAGCTTTGTTCGCCGTATTTTGTTAGGATTTTATCTATAACGCTGTTGTCACGGGATTTGAAATATACAGTATGTTTCTTAGTTTCCGGATCATGCTGAATTGCAAAATCCAAGTTATATTTTGAAGCTGTTTTTCGGAATTCGTGAAGCTTTTCGTCTCCATTAACAACAATACTAAGCATAGGCTGACCATGCTGATACAGAGATTGCAGGCTTTGTTCGCCATGGGGAAGTTCGGGTTTTTGTCCGTTTTGAGTAATTTTACCGTAAATACTTTTATTCATAAAATAATTCAATGCCATCTGCAAACCTTGTTTTGCGGTATTGCAGACAACTGAATATATTTGTCTGGATACTTCTTCATTTTGCATTTGATCACCACCATTATAAATATAAAGAGTCTGCTTCCCGAAAGACGGGAAGCGCTCTTTAAAGGAAAAATAGTTATATATGAGGAATAATTATGATGAAAGAAAGTTAATTATAGTATCAACTTATTTTTTATTCTGCTTTCTGTGTTTGAAAAGCAGCATGCCTCCGAAAGCAGTCAGACCTGTAATGAAAACAGCGGCTGGAATCTTTTTGCTTCCTGTCAGCGGTGAAGGATTATTATATGTCACATACGGAACGGTTCCGGATGTAAAAGTAGTTGTTGTAGTGACCGTAGTAGTCGTAGTGGTAGTTATTTTTTGATTTACAAATTTATCTGACAAATCATTGTTTGTGATTTTTACAACTTCTCCGTTGTTTTCAATTTTGAAGTTATAATAATTATCATCAATATAGTATCCGTCAGGAGATTTGGTTTCCTTTAAGAAATAACTGCCGTACGGAATATTTTCAAGCCTGTACAAGCCTGTTTCAACTTCCTCCAGAACTCCGTACTGTTCGCCCTCGTCAAATTTACCGTTGCCGTTTGTATCTGTAAACACAGTAAATTCAGCGCCGGACAGCTTTTCATCAGTAAGGGAATCGTATTTTTCTATCTCAACGATGCCTTTGATCTTTACGTTGACAATAGTAATACTGATTTGAGTATTCTGACTGATTTCCACAGGATAGATCTGGTTAGTCAGAATATATCCTTCAGGAGGCTGTATTTCAGCAATTATATATTTGCCGTATTCTACATTTTCAAAAACAAATTTACCGTTTTCGTCAGTAGTTACAGTACCCAGAGCGTTTCTGTTGGTTAAATCAGATTCGCCGTCGGCGAAAAGACCGATAACTGCTCCGTTTAAAGGTTCATCGGATTCTCCGACCTTAATACCTTCAATATTGCCTTTGATTTTTTCATTACTGATTTTGACAGTAATGACTTCATTATCTGTGCTGACGGAAACAGGGAAGGTTTTTTCTGTAAGAATATATCCCTCCGGCGATTCAATTTCGGCAACAATATATTTTCCGTATACTATGTCCTTGAAAATAAATTTGCCGTCTTTTTCAGTGGTAACCGCTGCAAGAGCGTTTTCAGCAGTGAATTCGGATTCGCCATTGGCGAATAATCCGATAACTGCTCCTGCAAGAGGTTCGTCGGATTTTCCGACCTTAACGCCTTCTATTGTTCCACGGATTTTTTCGTTATGAATTTTAACGGTTATTACCTGACCGTTTTCTTCAATACTTACCGGAAATGTTTCAGATGTAAGTACATATCCCTCCGGAGACTGAATTTCAGCAACAATGTATTTGCCGTATTCAATGTCCTCAAAGGCAAATTTGCCGTTTTCATCTGTTGTAACAGATTTTACAGCTTTATCGGCTGAAAAATCGGATTCACCATCGGCGAACAGTCCGATAACTGCTCCAGCAAGAGGTTCGTCGGATTCTCCGATCTTAATACCTTCGATATTGCCCCTGATTTTTTCATTACTGATTTTTACAGTAATTACCTCGTTATTTTTACTGATAGAAACAGGGAATGTTTCTTCTGTAAGAATATATCCTGTAGGGGATTGAATCTCGGCAACAATATATTTTCCGTATACTATGTCCTTGAAAATAAATTTGCCGTCTTTTTCAGTGGTAACCGCTGCAAGAGCGTTTTCAGCAGTGAATTCGGATTCGCCGTCGGAGAACAGTCCGATAACTGCGCCGCTTAAAGGTTCGTCGGATTCTCCGACCTTAACGCCTTCTATATTTCCCTTTATATCCTTATTGTAAAAGTTACCGTCCGCATTGTTGCCGACTTTGACTGTTTCACCGTCTTTCTTAATAGAAAAGGCATAATAGTTTCTGTCGACAGTGTATCCTTCCGGCGCTTTGATTTCTCTGGTGAGATAATCGCCGTACAGTAAATCTTTATACTCATGAATTCCCGCAGAGGATTCGGTCATATTACCTAACAGTTCATCAGTACCGTTAGTAAATTTCTTATCGCCGTTGACGTCCCTGTAAACCGCAAATACCGCTCCGTTCAGAATCTGAGGAGGATTTCCGCTGTCATATTTTGCGATCAGAACATTACCCTTAATGGGCTTGTTTCGGATCGTAATCTCAATGGTCACTCCGTTAACGTTGATGTTGACGTCGTAAACATTTTCAGACAGTACGAATCCCTCCGGCGCTTCGATTTCAGCAACCTTATATTTACCGTAAACAATATCGGTAAATTTGAAACTTCCGTCTTTATCTGACGTTACAGTTTCGATTGCATTTTCTTCTGAAAAATCAGTTTCGTCCGCATTGAAAAGACCGATTACTGCACCCTGTAATTCAGTCTTATCATCTGCATTGATTTTAAGACCGTTTACATTTCCTCTGATAACATCGTTAAAGAATTTATCCGATGATTTATCATTACTTACATTTACAATTTCTCCGTTTTCACGAATCTCAAAGTAGTAATAATTTTCATCGATAACATAGCCTGCCGGAGCAACGGTTTCTTTTAAGAAATATCCGCCGTATTCCACACCGTCAAGCTGATAAATTCCGCTGCCAGTTTCATTCAAAAATCCGTAAGATTTATCGGTATCATTTTCAAATTTTTCGTTACCGTTTTTATCGGCGAAAATTTCAAAAACTGCCCCGTTCAGAGCCTTAGATTTATTTGTTAAATCATATTTTTTGACCTGAACGCTTCCACGGATTTTTTCATTTTTGATGGTGATTTCAATTACGTCACCATCTTCGGAAATGATAACAGGAAACGTTTCGTCAGACAGCACATATCCTGTAGGCGATTCGATCTCTTTGACAAGATAATTTCCGAAAATGATTTCTTCAAAATTAAATGAACCGTCATCGTCTGAAACGACAGTTTCGATTGCATTTTCTTCTGAAAAATCAGTTTCGTCCGCATTGAAAAGACCGATTACTGCGCCCGATAATTTTGACTTATCATCGGCGTCAACTTTCAGACCTTCAACACGCCCTGTTTTGAAAGTATTATCAATAACTTTTCCGTCATTGATTTTAATTTCTGAAACAGCCGTATCCTGACCTAAATATTCAAAATTTACGGGATATTTTGTATCGTCGAGAATGTAATGCTCGTCGGTTGTAATTTCCTGAACATAATAACTTCCCAACGGCAGTTTTTTGTTAAACTGCGCTTTCATATCCTCAGTCAGACCGATAGTTTCAATCAGTCCGTTTTCGGGAATGACCGTACCGTCGGCAGCTGTGATTTCTTCAGCAGCGTACAGTCCGAATTTTACGTACTGTGCATAATCTTCACCGTTAATACCGTATTTTTCTGAAGATTCAAGGTACTTTTCCAGAGTAATATTTACCTGCTGGTAATTGTTCTTAAAGGACGTACCTGTGTTGGTTACGGCTATTTCCTGTCCTTCGTATTCGAGAGTGACAAGGGTTTCGCCGTTCTCAAGGACGTATCCCTCCGGAGCTTCGATTTCAACAACTCGGTATGTTCCGAGATACAGTTTCTTTGAGGTTGCCGTACCGTCAGAGCCTGTTGTGATTGTGTCCACAACCGTATCTTTTTCGACTTTTAAATTACCGTCCGGAGTGTAAATATCCTCAGCTGCAATAATGTCAAATTTTGCGCCCTTCAAAGAATTTTCTTCAAAGACAGGAGAGTAGATTTTTTTATTTTTTTCACTTTCAGCAGAAGAATTTTCTTCGCTTTCAACAGATGAAAAAACATCTCCGATTTTTGAAATCGTAATAGTTCCTTTTTGCGGAGTATTCATTTTCTCAACCTGAACGGTAGCGCCGTCCTCGGTGATGGCAAAATCAATCGGGGTTTTGTCTAAAGCATAGCCGTCCGGAGCTTTGGTTTCTATCAACTGATACGTACCGTAAACCAGAGGTTCGGGCAGTAAAATCTGTCCCGATTCATCGGTCACGAATGTATCAATTTCATTACCGTCATCATCGGTTAAAATTACTTTATTTCCGTTTGAATCAAGTATCTGAAATTCTGTTCCGGGAAGTGGAATATTGTCTCCGGATTCCGAATCCTTTTTGACAATAAGAACGCTTGAACGTTTCAATTTATTTTCCACGTCCAAATGAATCATAAGTCCGTTGTCATCAGCTGAAGATAACAAAGAACCTTCGAATTCACCTAAAGTCACATACCTGTCAGGTGCATTTTTTTCCGTAAGAACGTATATTAATTCTTTTCCGTCTTCGGTCCAGAACGGCAATTCAGTCCATGAAGCTTTTCCGTAACCTGAGCCTTGTATGTAGGTGGTTATTTTGTCGTCAAAAGTATCATATACCTTACCGTCAGAAGTTGTTGAGTAAAGACCGAATGTGAAATTGGCTTCAGCTTTATCCTCGGTATATTTTGTTACAACAAGATGACCTTTTTTCAGTGTGTTTACGAACAATACATACGCCGTTTTTCCCGCCTCAACTATTACTGTCTTATCACGGACATTTGTGTAAATACTTGAGGTTTTCTCCGAAACCTTGTATGTGCCGGGCTTAAGACCGGGTATTCTGATATATCCGTCTTTGCCTGTGGTGTAGTCTCCGTCGATTCCGTTACCGGTAATATGGAATGTAATTCCTTCCACCTTGTTATCGTCCGGAGAACTTTTCTTTATCCACAGGCTGCCGTTTTCTACGCCCTTTACAGCTGCGTAATAATCACGGGGATCAGCCTGAAGTTTGGTGATAGTCTGATTGTTTGATCCGTTTGTCAGTACGAGCATTCCGCAGCGTTCGCCGGAAGCGTTGACATTGTTTTGCTTCATAGTTATCAATGCTGTTTTATTGGCTTCAGCCTTGATTTTCAGCTGAGTTGCTGATTTTGAAACAACTGAACCGTCCTTGACCGTAACGTCGAAATTATTCAGCTGACCGTTTTTGTCAGTGAATGTGTATGTTCCATCGCTGCCGCACTTGAAAACGTTATCTTCGGCTTTTTCTTTTTCAAAATACCCAAACGAGATCTTTTTACCGTCAGCCTTGATATTTTTTTCATAGGCTTCGTAAAAACTCTTGACCTGTTTGCATACTTCGGCATTTTTAAAATTGTTTAAAACATCCTTTACAGGCGTATAGCCGTTGGAAATACGGTTAAATTGTGCGTCTCTCTGACCTGCAATAACCTCCCACACCAATAACTGTGTTGCTATATATTGCGGAAGATATTCCGAATAGCTGTAAAGGTTTGATGGTTTTTTTGCGTAGGCGTACAAGAATATTTGTCCTAGCAAATTTTTTTGATCGTTTGTCAGAGAAATCGTTCCTTCCTTGTACTTGAACGAATTTATCGGCTTGCCCGGTTCAAGACAATATGCTATATCTCCGTTATGTGCGATGATATACCACAGTCCGCCTGCGACTTTACCGTTTTTGGATATCTGGGTTCTGCTTTTCTGACCGTATCCGTCAGGCGCAGGCAAAGTTACAATTTCATAATCCGAAGCGGCTGAAACCTGAGTGAACGTCTGTAACGGCAATGCCGAACAAAGCATCATTACAGCTGTTACTATCAGCAGAAGCTTTTTACAGAATTTTTGTTTCATTTTCATTTCCTTTCTTTTCGGCACATGCCGTTAATACGCATTTGCGGGCGATTTACAGCCCGTTTGAAATCGTGCATATAGCATCACTCCCTTCAATGGATTTGCGCATTACAGAGCCTTGCAGACGGCTCTGCGATTAAATACGGAGTGGAAATGAAAATTAAGCGTATGCCCTGAGAGCGATTTTAAGGCGGTTTTTAGGCACTTTCAAATTTAGGGTGTAAATTTTGTGAAAAAACTCCTTTCGTTGATTCTGAGGCTTGCTGGTGCCCTCTACGGCGATTTTATAGCTAGTTATGAAAATTCATTTGGATTTATATCAAATTACAGTCCGGAAAAAGAATTTGCAAGGGATTTTATTTCTTCTATGTCGAAAGAATACTGTTTGGTTTCAGCCTGATCAGCGTCACGAGCATAATAGCAGTCCATTGTTGACGGAGCGTTGAATAGCGACGTCAGCAGATATGCCCTTATGTTTCTGGGCTTGTTTGCATTTTTATTCAGGCATTCCAGAACATAGGCAATATGCTTGTCCGTCAATTGTTTAAATCTTTGAATGACTTCCTCCAACGGTTTGTTTTCTCCGCCTATGCGGATACTTTGTGAACGGCTTGACATAACGTCTGCCAGAATATTGATAATGCTGTTTATCTGCTTTTCGTCAGCTTCATTCCTGCTGATAAGGTTTTCATAACTTAGCTGTTTTTTTAGTTCAGCTTTGATTTCTTTTCTGTCAATCTTATCAATCGAATCCATTTCATCGCATCTATATGTATTATTAATATTAATATTATTATTATCTTGATAAGATTGATTAGTATATTTAGTATTTAATAATTTAGTATTTAATTGCGTTGGATTTTCCGTTGACGGATTTTCCAATGACGGTGAATTTATTTTTTTATCCGTTATGGGATTTTCCAATGACGGTAATTCTTGGCAATTTTCTTCGCTTTTTGCAAAATTTGGATTTAATTCCGGTGTCTCATAAACAAGATATTCATTATGAGCTAATTGTCCTTTTTCGTTTCTTAACTGTCTTCGTGTTAAATAACCTAACTTTTCTAATTCTCTAATTCCCGAACGAACTCCGTCAATACCGTCCTTTTTCAGTGATGCTAAACCTTTAAGCGTATAGTCCCATACAGGCGATAGTGCAAGCATAGTTGTCAATAAATTCGTTGCTTTATGTGTAAGCCGTTTATCAAAAAGATGATAGTTTGATATTACGGAAAATTTTTCGGTTTTAAAAACTCTAAAAACTGTCGACATTTTTTTCTCCAATTTTGTTTAATTGTTATTTGTTGGTATGATTAACATCTGTCAAGTTTGGTTCTATCCAAAACATGTTTTGCACTATGGCAACCTTATTTACTGAATAAATTCCATCATTGCTTTTTAAAACATAATGATTTTTGACAAGTTCATCTAAACCTTTTTGTGTTGCATTCAGCCTGTCTTTTGGAAACCGTTTTTGAAATTCCTTT
>OLPN01002441.1_pt1 | contig 14406 bp, 12 predicted proteins | sample 1672601 | NCBI WGS metagenome assembly OLPN01 (sample SAMEA3136704, study PRJEB25190) | human gut metagenome | reverse complement strand
AGCGGCTCAACAAGCCTAACAATGACAGTGCATTCATCTGCTTTTCCATACCATCCTTCTGGTCAAGGAACCACCAACCGGAACCGAATTGAATCTTACCGGCAACCGTACCATCCTGGAAGTTACCCAGCATAGTAGCAATGACTTCGTTGGCGCATGGATTCAAATTATAAAGAATAGTCTTGGTCAGCTTACCATTGGAGTTTAAGCGGTCGAGAAATTTAGCCATAGCTTTTGCTGTAGTAAATTCGCCAATGGAATCAAAACCGGTATCAGGACCTAACAGTTTGAACATCTTACTATTGTTGTTGCGAATAGCACCATAATGGAACTGTTGTGTCCAACCTTTCTCCCAATCCATTTCGCCGAACACAACCAGCATGGCCGACTTGAATTTCAGAATTTCCTCCTTCGTCAATCCAGTACCGCCATATACCTTGTTAAAGATAGCCTTAACTTCCGCTCCTGTATAATCCTCGGCATAGAATTCTTCAATTCCGTGGTCAGACAGTTTACATCCTTGTTCCGCGAAAAAATCGTGACGCTTACGCAAGGCAGCAACCATATCGTCAAAGCAGGAAATAGCCACATCGCTCACTTCGGCCAACTTTTCTACATATGCGCGAAAATCGGCAGGAACTTCCACCGCCATTGCCTTATCCGGACGCCAAGTAGGCAACATCTTGATTTCAAAGCCGCTCTCACGTGTCTTGATATGGTATTCCAAGGAATCAATAGGATCATCTGTAGTACAAACCACTTCCACATGATAACGGCGCATCATGCCACGGGCGGAATATTCAGGCTGTTTCAGCTTCTCATTACATTCATCATAAATTTCACGGGCCGTATGAGGATTGAGAATTTTATCGATTCCAAAAGCGGTCTTCAATTCAAGGTGGGTCCAGTGATACAACGGATTACGGAAAGTATAAGGTACCGTTTCGGCCCACTTCTCAAACTTTTCCCAATCTGTAGTATCCTTACCGGTACAGAAACGTTCGTCCACACCATTGGTACGCATGGCACGCCACTTGTAGTGGTCACCTCCCAACCAAATCTCAGTCAGTGACTTAAACTGATAGTCTTCCGCCACCATTTGAGGAATCAAGTGACAATGATAGTCGATAATCGGCATTTTAGCCGCATGCTCGTGGTACAACTTCTGTGATGTTTCCGTTTGCAACAGAAAATTTCCGTCCATAAAGTTTTTCATCTTCTTGTGTTTTAAGTATCTAAAAATATTACTTTCTATTTATTACACCTATATAGTATTGATTGTAAAGCTAATAGGTCGTATAATTGTTTTTAGTTTTATTAACCGTTATCGAACACAAAAGTAGAAATTTTACTTGGAGAAACAAAATAATTCGTATCTTTGCGGCGAATATTTATAATATTTAAGCTTCAGACGTCTCACCTTTACTGCCTTAGGCAGCATACCTCAAGATGAAAAACAAGAACTATACCATTAAAGACATAGCACGCATGTCCGGCGTCTCTGCCGGCACTGTAGACCGCGTACTGCACAACCGCGGAGACGTATCCGTTTCCAGTAGGGAAAAAGTCCAGAAAGTACTCGACGAGATAGATTATCATCCCAATATGTTTGCCATCGGGCTGGCGGCTAAAAAGCGCTATCATATTGTCTGCATTATACCTTATTATATAGAACATGATTATTGGCATGCTGTAGCAGCGGGAATTGACCGTGCCGCACAAGAATTACGGCCGTTCAATGTTGGAGTTAGCTATCTGTACTATCGGCATGCGGACAAATCCTCCTATAAAGAAGCATGTGCTGTGCTCCGGGAGGAAAATGCCGACGCCGTACTTGTTGCCCCGAATTTCCGAGAGGAGACCATAAAACTCACTACTTATTTGGAGGAAGCGGATATTCCCTATGCATTCATAGACTTCAATATTGAACAGACGCATGCCTTGTGTTATATCGGACAAGATTCCAAAACCAGCGGATACATTGCTGCCAAGATTCTGATGCGTAGCTATGAAAAAGGGCAGGAGCTTGTGTTATTCCTGAGCAATCAGAAAAACAATCCGGCAGAAATCCAGATGCAACGCCGCCTCGAGGGGTTCATGCAATACCTTTCCGAGGAACATAAGGATTTGACTATCCATGACATTGTGTTGCACAAGGAAGATACTGATGGCAACAGACGGATATTGGATGCTTTTTTTAAAGAACATCCCCAAGCCGTACTGGGAGCTGTTTTTAATTCCCGTGTTTATCAAGTGGCAAGTTATCTGCACGAAAAGGGGTGGAAGCTGGCAGGACTTGTGGGATATGACCTTTTACACAAAAATACAGAGTTCCTGAAATGTAGTACCAGAGTATCACAAAACCAAGGCCAGTTCAATGACTTTAGAAAGTTTTAAGAATATCTATTTTATTGTTTGCATTTATATAATATCATTTAAAAGACCGGTCACTGCAGTGAAATACATGCCCATCGACATATTGATGAAGGAAAACATAGACTTTTACTTTGAGTTTGAATAATCAAAAAATTACATATCAACCATTTAAATCATTTTTTAAATGAAAGCATTAAACAAAGAAACTGCTCCCAAAGCACAACGCCCGGAACGCATTATCCAGTTTGGCGAAGGTAATTTCCTTCGCGCATTTGTGGATTGGATTATTTATAACATGAATCAAAAGACCGATTTCAACAGCAATGTGGTAGTAGTCCAACCCATCGATAAAGGTATGGTTGACATGCTGAATGCCCAGGATGACCTTTATCATGTAAATCTGCAAGGTCTGGATAAAGGAGAAACCATCAACAGTCTGACTATGATAGATGTAATCAGCCGTGCCTTAAACCCCTATACTCAAAACGATGAGTTCATGAAATTGGCCGAACAACCGGAAATGCGTTTTGTCATTTCCAACACGACGGAAGCAGGTATAGCCTTTGACCCTGCTTGTAAGCTGACAGATACACCGGCGTCTTCTTATCCGGGCAAACTGACACAGCTGTTGTATCACCGCTTCAAGACATTCAACGGCGACAAGAGCAAAGGACTGATTATCTTCCCTTGCGAACTCATCTTCCTGAATGGCCACAAGTTGAAGGAGACAATCTATCAATACATTGAATTATGGCAATTGGGTGATGAATTCAGAGCTTGGTTTGAGGAAGCCTGCGGTGTGTATGCAACACTGGTGGACCGTATCGTTCCAGGATTCCCCCGCAAAGACATTGCCGCTATAAAAGAAAAGATACAGTACGATGACAATCTGGTAGTGCAGGCTGAAATTTTCCATTTATGGGTCATCGAGGCTCCGCAAGAAGTCGCCGAAGAATTCCCTGCCGACAAAGCCGGACTGAATGTATTGTTTGTTCCTTCTGAAGAACCTTACCACGAAAGAAAAGTAACCTTGCTGAATGGACCTCATACCGTATTGTCTCCAGTAGCCTATCTGTCGGAGGTAAATATTGTACGCGATGCCTGCCAGCATCCTATAATCGGACAATACATCCATAAAGTGATGTTTGACGAGCTGATGGAAACGTTGAACCTGCCGAAAAACGAATTGAAAAAGTTTGCAGAAGATGTATTGGAGCGCTTCAACAATCCGTTTGTTGACCATGCCGTAACCAGTATTATGCTGAACTCTTTCCCTAAATACCAAACCCGTGACCTTCCTGGCCTGAAAACCTACTTGAAACGTAAAGGAGAACTGCCGAAAGGTCTGGTATTGGGACTGGCTGCCATCATCACGTACTACAAAGGAGGTACCCGCGCAGACGGCACAGAAATCATCCCGAATGATGCTCCCGAAATCATGCAGTTATTGAAAGACCTTTGGGCAACGGGGGATACCCGCAAAGTGGCAGAAGGCGTATTGGCAGCCAAAGACCTTATCTGGGGGGAACACGGAGACTTGAATACCGTTCCAGGATTGACAGACATGATTACCTGCTTCTTAAAATCCATCCAAGGAAAAGGCATGCAGGAAACAGTAAAAGGTATTCTTTAATTCCTATGATTTTAAACAAGCAGACCGTACAAAAGGAGTTTTTATACGGTCTGCTTTATTTATACCACATTTGATGGGAAATAATTAAGCCACAGTTTTCTTTTTTGTCTAAAGGCTTTCCTGCTCTGCTGCCCGTAATATAAAAGTAGTGGCACCAATAGTTACAATGGCTCCATCCTCAATGCGAATACGGTCTTTGTCACCCAAAATTTCATTATTAAGGAAAGTTCCCGTCAGGCTGGGAGCATCGCGTAAGGTATAAATCAACACTCCCTGCTTATTACGCTTTACATTAATGATACAGTGACGCCGGTCCATACTCATATCCGAAGTCTCAATCGGCACATCGATAACATTCCCCACGCAACGCCGGCCTATGATATTGTCACCTTCTTGCAATGGAAGTACCTGCTTAAAACCAAACACGTTCTCAATGACCGTGATGCTGCCAAAAGCCTCTTTAAACTCCGCTTCATCCGGACGTTCTTCCTTTTGAGGGGCTTTCATCTTTGATTTACCTAAACGGATACTGAACTGCTTCTTACACTGGTCACATACAAAGACCAGTGATTGGCCTTCGGTATACTTGGTTTCATCGAATGTTAAGTAATTCTCACATTTGGGACAACGGATACGCTTCATGATAGTTAAAAATTAAAGAATTAAAAAATAAAGCAAGGGTAGATTACTTTCTACTTCTTTAATACCCAAGCGTTCTTATACGTTTCATTCTGGCGAACTCTGTTCAATGCCTGATATGCTTCTGTTTCTGTGCCACAAGACTCAATGCTGACACGCATTTTACCATCTCCAACAATTGCTTTTGCATGAGGGTAACCTTTTTCAATCAGTTGCTTTGCCATTGCTTCGGCATCCTTCTCAGTACCTACACTGGCAATGATGACATGGTATTTCTGTGCAGAGACAAGTGACGGGGCGACAGTCCCTGCTGTGGTCTTTTGAATTTCACTCTTTGTTGTTACAGATGTTGAAGAGGACACTTCTGCCGCCTGCTGCTTAGGCTGAGAAACAACTGGAGCATTCTGCGCGTTAGCTTGGCCCACCTTAACCTCTCTTACGGCAACCGGAACCACCTTTTTCTTTGCCTTCTGCCCCGTGTTTTTTTGAGCCGACGCTTTCGGAGTGTCGGCCTTCCGGCTAACAACAATCGGATTAATGGCAAGGGATTCCTTTTCTATCATCTCAAAAAGTTCATTCGGAAGTAATTGCGCATAATTTCCTTCAACCACTTCCGTATTCTCTATCGGTGTAGACAAAAAGAAAAACAAGGCAACCACTGCAATCATGGCAACCGCATTCGACAAATAGGAACGGTTGAATTTAATCTCAAACCTTCGCTTTTTGTCTTCCGGCACAACTGGAACAGAATAACGGATGGTCTTTTCCATGTACGGTTTCTTCAGTTCCGCCAGTTCCTGCATTTCAAAACTATCCAACCCATATAAGTAAGGAGTGGTTATCTTGTGGTCATAGGGAACAAAGTCATAAATACCATGAATGGAGTAACGCAATTCGCCAATGTTGGGCAAATCCACCTTACCTTCTTCATGGAGAGCAGTGAATATATGCGCCACTTCTTTTTCTACAATCCGCGTAGCATCAGAAAAATCAGTATCATAGACAGCCATATAGGATTGTACAAGTAAGCCGTCATTCATCTTCAGTTGAGGATTGAAACCGATAATACGGGTAGGGGGCAGAAAAACATTCTCTTCCGCTACTCTCATTGCCGGAGTATAATGAGCTACAAATCCTCCCAAACCGGGAACAATGACACAATCGTTCTCCAATAACAATACTTCTATGTGCTGTGCTAATTCAATCATGCTACAAAAGTAGCGGAAATATCGGATATACGCTAGTTTCAGAGCTTTTTTCTTATCAACAAATTATGAACATTGCACATTGAAAATGTATTTGAAAAAGGTTTTTTGGCAAGAGAAGGAATTTTTACCGGAAAAATTTCTACTTTTGTACCGTTTAACTATACTCGTCAAGAATAGAAAGACAAAATTGCCCTCGCAAGAGTATACAAACCTAAACACTTAACAAAAGACTATTATGCGTATAATTTTCTGTCTGATGGTTTTCTTGTTCATAGGAAAGAACACGATGCTGGCACAGCAGCTGTCCTCATTCGTAGAATATGGAGCAGCCCTGCATACCGGTGACAATACTCCTCTTTGGCAGGTCAGCAACCAGCAAGGACTCACTTCGCTCGACAACAATACTTACATACGTGGAGGAATATCCTACAAACACCAACTTGGAAAATGGAAGTTTGAAGAAGCACTGGATTTGGTTGCAGCAGCCGGATTCAGCACGACCTCCTTCATTGTACAGCAGGCTTACGTAGACATCCGTTACAAGTGGTTTGGATTCTTTGCCGGAAGCCGGGAACAGAATTCTCCATTGCTGAATCAAGAGCTGAGCAGTGGCGGCATGACCTGGTCGGGTAATGCGCGTCCCATCCCACAAGTACAGATAGGCATACCCGAGTATGTACAGTTGCTACCCCGTTTAGGCCTGAAAGGAGAAATCTCGTACGGATGGTTTACAGATAACAAATACCAGCGGGAGCAAGTCGGAGAAAAATACTGGTACACCAAGAGTATCAAATACCATCATAAAGAAGGGTTCCTGCGTATCGGTATACCCAAAGGAAAATGGCAACTGGAACTCGGAATGACCCTCGACACCCAATTCGGAGGATACAAGATTGGAGGTTCCGAATCGGGAGACTTGGGCAACGGATGGAAGGATTACGTACGCGTATTCTTCCCCGGCCACGGGCGTGAGGACGGACCGGTAGGTGAACATCTGGCTTTCCAAGGCAATTTTCTGGGTAGCGAATATATCAAAATGACTTATCGTCCTAAGGAAGATTTCTCCATCAGCGCCTATCTGGACAATCATTTTGATGACTTCTCCGCCATGGCCAAACTCAACGGTTGGGATGGCTTATGGGGTGTGGAATATAAATCCAACCATAGACAAGCCATCAACGGAATCGTTATCGAATATCTCCAGACTACCAATATGAGCGGTCCACTGCACGGTTTGCAAAATTCTGTAGTAGGTAAGACCGGAGGAGCCGACAACTACTACAACAACGGTTACTACCCAGGATGGGCACATTGGGGTATGGCGATAGCCAATCCGTTGATAGCATCGCCTATCTATAATAAGGATGGCGATATGAGTTTCAAGTACAATCGCGTTAAGGCCCTGCATCTGGGATGGAGCGGCGACATCAGCAGTGAGTGGAGATATGTGGCAAAATTGTCCCACAACAGAACTTGGGGAACTCCTCATCGTCCAATACCCGATATATTAGAAAATTTTTCTACTTTTGCATCGTTTTACTATATTCCCCGTAAATGGAAAGGCTGGTGCTTCAACGCGTCCCTTGCATTGGATATGGGAGAGATATATGGAGACAATTTTGGATTCCAACTGAAAGTACATAAAACATTTTAAGAAAATGAACTACATACAAACAGAGATTGACGGCGTATGGCTGATTGAGCCGAAAGTATTCCATGATGCCCGCGGATACTTTATGGAAGCATTTAAGGAAGAAGAGTTCCGTGCACATGTCGGAAACGTTCACTTCATCCAGGACAATGAGTCCAAATCCTCTTTCGGTGTATTACGTGGTCTTCATTACCAGAAGGGTGATTGCAGCCAAGCCAAACTGGTACGTGTCATTAAGGGAAAAGTGCTGGACGTGGCTGTCGACTTAAGAAAATCTTCTCCCACTTTCGGAAAGTATGTCAGTGTGGAGCTAAGTGAGGAGAACAAAAGACAATTCTTCATTCCGCGTGGTTTTGCCCATGGTTTTCTGGTGCTGAGCGATGAAGCTGTCTTTACATACAAGGTAGACAACGTATACGCACCACAATCTGAGGCATCCATCCGTTTTGACGACGAAGCCATCGGTATTGAATGGCCCGTTGCTACGGAACAGCTTCTATTATCAGATAAAGACGGACATGCCGTATCGTTCAAGGATGCGGTCTATTATGAATAAAATATGAAAATAGCCATTGTCGGTACAGGATACGTCGGTTTGGTAACCGGAACCTGCTTTGCGGAAATCGGTGTCAACGTTATTTGCGTAGACACGAACAGTGAAAAGATAGAGTCACTGAAAAAGGGTGTTATTCCTATCTATGAAAATGGACTGGAAGAAATGGTTAGCCGGAATGTGAAAGCAGGACGCCTGCAATTCACCACGTCTCTGGAGAGTTGTCTGAATGAGGTGGAAGTGGTATTCAGTGCTGTAGGTACACCACCCGATGAGGATGGAAGTGCCGACTTGAGCTATGTGCTGGAAGTTGCCCGCACCATTGGACGCAATATGCAGAAATATGTGTTGGTGGTAACCAAAAGTACCGTTCCCGTAGGTACTGCCAGAAAAGTGCGGGCTACCATTCAAGAAGAACTTGATAAGAGAGGGATGAACATTGACTTCGATGTCGCTTCGAATCCCGAGTTTCTGAAAGAAGGTAATGCTATCAACGATTTTATGAGTCCCGACCGTGTAGTGGTGGGAGTAGAGTCCGAACGAGCCAAAAAGATAATGAGCAAGCTCTACAAACCATTCCTGCTGAACAACTTCCGTGTCATCTTTATGGACATCCCTTCTGCAGAAATGACAAAGTATGCAGCTAACTCCATGCTTGCCACCCGCATCAGCTTCATGAACGACATTGCCAATTTGTGCGAATTGGTGGGAGCGGATGTAAACATGGTGCGCAGTGGTATCGGTTCGGATACCCGTATCGGACGCAAGTTCCTCTATCCGGGGATAGGTTACGGCGGTTCATGCTTCCCTAAGGATGTAAAGGCACTGATTAAAACGGCTGAACTGAGCGGCTACAAGATGCGTGTACTCCATGCAGTAGAGGAGGTGAACGAGAAACAGAAGAGTATCTTATTCGAAAAGTTGCAGAAGCATTTCAATAATGATTTGGAGGGAAAGACATTTGGGGGCTGGCCTTTAAACCCGAAACAGATGACATGCGTGAAGCCCCGGCTCTGGTATTGATTGACGAGTTGCTGAAGGCCGGTTGTAAAGTACGTGCCTACGACCCGGCTGCCATGAACGAATGCCGACGCCGCATAGGAGAAAGTATTTATTATGCGACAGATATGTATGATGCTGCGCTGGATGCAGATGCACTGATGCTGGTGACCGAATGGAAAGAATTCCGCCTGCCTTCATGGGCAGTCATCAAGAAAACTATGGAACAGCCGTTGGTATTGGACGGACGTAACATTTATGACAAGAAAGATATGGAAGAACAAGGTTTCACATATCATTGCATCGGAAAATAAAGTTGCAGAAAAAAGAAAAGAAATAAATAGGGACGTTATGACAATAAAAGGAAGTGCGATTCTCATTGTACTTGTTGTCTCATTGGCCTCATGCAGCAACAGACAAACAGGAGAGGTTTCCGTAAAGGAAGACCTCATTGCAAAACAACTGTTACAAGGCATCTGGGTGAACGATGAAACAGAAATGCCGTTGATGCGCATCGAAGGGGATACGGTATATTATGCCAACCCGCAAAGCGCTCCCGTACCTTTCAAGGTTGTTCACGATACAATCTACATATACAGCAATGAACCGGTGGCCTATAAGATAGACCGTCAAACGGAATACAGCTTCTGGTTCCACTCGCTGGCCGACGAAGTAATTAAACTGCATAAATCAGAGAATGCGGAAGATTCTTTGGTTTTCACCAGTCGAGAAGTGGAGGTCATTTCTACTACTCCGGAAGTGATAAAGAAAGACAGTATCGTAACATACAAGAATACAAGATATAGGGGATATGTATATATCAACCCCTCAAAGATGAAGGTTTTCAAGACTTCCTATTCTGAAAATGGAATCAGTGTGGACAATGTGTATTATGATAATGTAATCCACATCTGTGTATACGAAGGGAAGAAGATGCTTTATGGCCAGGACATCACTAAAAAGATGTTTGCGGATATATTCCCTGCCGAAATGCTGGACCAGGCCATTCTTGCCGATATGAATTTCATGGGTGTGGATAGTAAGGGGTACCATTATCAGGCAACCCTCGGCATACCCGAAAGTTCCGTATACAATTTGGTAAATATGATTATTGGTTTTGACAATACAATGAACATAGAAAAAGCGGAATAAATCCGCTTTTTCTTCACCACAGTGTTTATTTCTTCTCACCGCCATTCTGTGGACGTTTGGCCCTGGGCTTTCCGCCTTTATTGTTGTTACGGCCGTTCTTGTTTCCTCCTGGCTTACGTCCGTTTCCACGGCCGCCCCGTCTTCCTCCGTCAAATGCTCTCGGCTTGTATTCGGGTGCTTCACCCAGCTCTTCGGGAACCGGTATCTTATAGATGTCCCTATCCAGGAATTTTTCGATATTCTTAAAGTTCCCCTGCTCCTTTTCGGAAACGAAAGTGATGGCTACGCCGTCATTATTGGCACGCGCCGTACGTCCGATGCGGTGCACATAATCTTCACTGTCGTGGGGAACGTCATAGTTTATCACCAGACGGATGTCATCGATATCAATACCTCTCGCAACGATATCTGTAGCTACCAGGATATTGATACGTCCTGCCTTGAATTCGTACATCACTTCTTCGCGCTGTGCCTGCTCTAAATCGGAGTGCATTTCACCAACGTTCAGTTTCATCTGCTTCAAGGCTTTGGTCACTTCCTTCACTTTCAGTTTGGAAGAAGCAAAGATGATGACGCGTTCCGGCGTCTCCTCTGCAAAGAGGCTACGGATGATGCCCAGCTTCTGATTCTCGTAGCAGACATAGGCTGCCTGCACAATCTTTTCCGCTGGTTTGGAAACCGCCAACTTCACTTCGGCGGGATTGTTCAGAATGTTGCCAGCCAACTGTTGTATCTTGGCAGGCATGGTAGCAGAGAACATAATGGTCTGCCGCTCTTTAGGGAGAAACTTGACAATCTGCATAATGTCATCATAGAATCCCATATCCAGCATCCGGTCTGCTTCATCCAAAATAAAATAAGAGACACGGGAAAGATCTACATAACCAAGGCTAAGATGGGCTATCAAACGCCCCGGGGTAGCAATAACGACATCAGCACCCAGTGTCAACCCTCTTTTCTGCTGCTCGAACAGTATTCCGTCATTACCGCCATACACAGCCACGCTGGAAACCGGCATGAAATAAGAGAAACCTTCCATCTGTTGGTCTATCTGTTGCGCCAACTCGCGGGTAGGAGCCATGACAATGCAATTGATGGCATCGGCAGGGTGTCCGCCCTCTGAAAGCTTGTTCAATATAGGCAACAAATATGCGGCTGTTTTTCCCGTTCCGGTTTGTGCCACTGCTATTAAATCTCGACCTTCGAGTATGACGGGAATTGATTTTTCTTGTATGGGGGTGCACTCTTCAAAGCGCATGGCATCCAGTGCCTCCAGCACATCGCCATTTAAATGTAGTTCTGAAAACTTCATGTATCTCTTTTAAATTTGCGTACAAAGATAGGAAAAAGACTTATAAAATAGACTCTTACAGTAAAAAAATAAGCCCTTGGGACAATAATTATCTCAAGGGCTTGCAAATTTGTTTCAAGCATCTGCCTTCAACGGGGAATATCAATGTATGAATCCTTAAATCCCAGAAAGTAAAGTACGCCATCTAAGCCGATGGTGTTGATGGATTGCTTGGCATTGGCAACTACTTTGGGCTTTGCATGGAAAGCGATTCCAAGGCCGGCAATTCCCAGCATGGGCAGGTCGTTGGCACCGTCGCCCACAGCAATAGTCTGCGCAATATCCACTTTCTCCACCTGAGCTATCAAACGCAGCAACTCCGCCTTACGCTTACCGTCGACTACATCACCGAGATAGCGGCCGGTCAGTTTGCCATCCTCTATTTCCAGCTCGTTGGCATACACATAGTCTATACCGTACTTCTTCTGGAGGTACTGCCCGAAGTAGGTAAACCCTCCCGAAAGAATAGCTATCTTGTAACCGTATTTCTTCAAAACATACATCAGGCGATCCACACCTTCCGTAATGGGAAGATTCTCTGCAATCTCCTGCATCACGGACTCATCCAATCCTTTCAATAAAGCCACTCGTTCGCGAAAGCTCTCAATGAAATCTATCTCACCACGCATGGCACGTTCGGTAATGGCCTTCACCTGGTCGCCCACACCTGCACGTATGGCCAATTCATCAATCACTTCCGTTTCAATCAGCGTAGAGTCCATATCGAAGCAAATGAGGCGGCGCATCCGGCGGTACATATTGTCCAACTGGAAAGAGAAATCCATTTCCAGTTCGGTTGCCAGTTTCATTAACTGTTCTTGCATGGCAATACGGTCTTTCGGAGTGCCACGAACGGAAAATTCGATGCAGGCGCGTGTACGCGATTCGCATTCGTCCAGCGGGATACGTCCTGTAAGGCGCTTGATGGCATCGATATTCATGCCTTGCTCTGCAAGAATACGGGTAACGGCAGATATTTGACGGGCAGACAACTTACGCCCCAATAAAGTAAGAATATAGCGGTTCTTTCCCTGCATATTCACCCAATCCTCGTACTCTTTGGTAGTAATGGGGTAGAAACGGACAGTCACTCCCAGGGAGGAAGCCTTGAAAAGCAGTTCCTTCATAATGAACCCCGAGTGTTGTTCTTCCGTCTTGCACAAAATGCCCAACGAAAGAGTATTGTGAATATCTGCCTGGCCAATATCCAGAATGGTAGCATCATATTTCGCCAGAATTTCCGTCACGGAAGCTGTCAGTCCCGGACGGTCTTCACCCGTAATACGTATCAGGATGAGTTCAGTGTTCAATGGTTGCATAAGTCATCTTTTTGATAGAATAATAGGCTACAAAAGTAAGGAAAATTCCCGCTATTTATGCTAAATAACATAAAAATATGACTTTAAAAAGTAAGAAAAATGCTTGTTTATTTGGAAGTTTGTTTAGGAATTACTTACCTTTGCACCCGATTTCAGAATTAAAAGCTTTGATTATCAGTATCTTTATCACTATTCAAGGCTTTGACAAGACGATGTTCCGGGAAGAAATCACTGTTGAAGGACAGTCCCGGATAGTATTAACCAAAACCGTGCCGCATGAAATATGCAAAATGGATTTTTGTTGTATTACTAATAAGTTCCTTGACTTCTTTTGTAGAAAAAGACAAACCTACCGGAGGTTTGAATGTGGGTGACATGGCCCCGGATTTCAAAATCCAAACCATGTCGGCAGAGCAATCCCAAACCGAACTTTCAGACTTGAAAGGAAAGTATGTATTGCTCAGTTTTTGGGCAAGTTACGACGCGCAGTCCCGGATGCAAAACGCAAGTTTGAGCAATGCGCTTCGCTCTACTGCCCGCAACAATGTGAAGATGGTTTCAGTTTCATTCGATGAGTATCAGTCAATCTTTGAAGAAACCATCCGTAAGGACCAAATAGTTACGCCCACTTGTTTCGTGGAAACTAAAGGCGAATATTCCGGCCTCTTTAAGAAATATCGCTTAGGCCGCGGATTCACTAACTATTTACTGGATGATAATGGTGTAATTATTGCCAAAAACATCTCTGCTGCAGAACTTTCCGCTTACTTGAATTAAGCTTGCTGATGCCCGGTGCATACAACAGCAACTTAAAAAACCTGTAAGACGAAAGTGAGGGTGTTCCCTAGAAACCGACGTCTCTTTCCGGCAAAAAAGGGAACAGAACAAAAGAGGAAAATGAATACAACAAAAAGCCCCTCCCGCACTTGTACAACGCAAAAGTGGGAGGGGCTTCTTATTTTAATGGGCTTCCAGAGACAAACATCCTAAACCTCTGCTTTAGTACGCCAAACCTCAACTTGAGCAAGCTGAAGTAGAGGTTTAGAATGCTTATTTCGGCGCTTTCCTATATAGATAGAATGCAATGAAGGCATACATTATATTCGGTATCCACACAGCGATGATCGGAGGCATGTTGCCGTTCACGGCAAATGTGGAAGCAATGGTCTGAAACAGAATATAAGAGAAACTCAATGCCAAGCCGATACCTAAATGCAATCCCATTCCACCTTTCGTTTTCTTGGAAGACAAAGACACTCCAATCAGCGTCAGGATAAAGGAGGCAAACGACATGGCAATGCGTTTGTGGTACTCTATCTCAAATTCCTTAATGTTGGCAAAGCCGCGTTGCCGCTGCCTGTTGATGTACTCGCTTAGCTGAGGGCTGGTCAACATCTCCTGCTGGTTCTTCATAATCAGGAAGTCGGCAGGCTCCATAAAAAGGGTAGTGTCTATGCGGTCACCCTTCGTGATACTCTCCTTCATGCCATCCATCTGGCGAATCATATAATCCTTGATTTTCCAC
>OLPN01002434.1_pt1 | contig 14466 bp, 10 predicted proteins | sample 1672601 | NCBI WGS metagenome assembly OLPN01 (sample SAMEA3136704, study PRJEB25190) | human gut metagenome | reverse complement strand
GCGTGCCCTTGTGGTACTCCACGCCGCCGTAGGGCTCCACGGTGACGTTTTCCAGCTTTGCGCAGAGCTGATCGACTTCATCGGGCATTGCGCCCATAATACCGATAATCATAATTTTGATCCTTTTCCTGATAAGTTCCCCTGACAGGGGAGCTGTCGAACGAAGTGAGACGGAGGGGTTTAGACGTTGAACAGGAACTCGATGACATCGCCGTCTTTCACAACGTACTCCTTGCCCTCGGTGCGCTGCAGGCCCTTGGCCTTGACGGCGGCGTAATCAAAATTGTTGGCCTCCAGGTCGCTGTAGCCGATGACGCTGGCGCGGATGAAGCCGCGCTCGAAATCACTGTGGATCTTGCCGGCAGCCTGCGGGGCCTTGGTGCCTTTGCGGATGGTCCAGGCGCGGCACTCTTTCTTGCCGTCGGTCAGGAACGAGATCAGGCCCAGCAGGTCGTAGCTGGCGGTGATGAGGTTGTCCAGGCCGCTGGCCTCAATGCCCATCTCGGCCAGGAACTCTTTTTTCTCCTCGGGGGAGTAATCGGCGATGTCCTCCTCGGTCTTGGCGCAGATGGGGATGTAGCGGGCACCCTCCTCTTTCGCGCGGGCGGCCACCAGCGGGACATACTTGTTGTTCTCGATGCCCTCCATCAGGTCATCCTCGCCCACATTGCAGGCATAGAGGACGGGCTTTGCGCTCAGTAGGCCCATCTCGTGGAGTACGGTCTGCTGTTCGGCGTCGCTCTCATCAAAATCAAAGCTGCGAGCGGGCTTGCCGGCGCTCAGGTGGTCAGCCAGCTGCTGCAGCCAGGCTGCTTCGGCAGCGGCGCCCTTGTTGTTGCCGCTCTTGGCGGCTTTGGCCATCCGGCCCGCGCGGTTCTGCACCACTTCCAGGTCGGAGAGGATCAGCTCATAGTCGATGGCGTCGATGTCGGAGATGGGATCCACGGCCTCGGCCTTGGTCACATCCTCCACCACATGGATGATGTTGTCATCGTCAAAGCAGCGCACCACATGCACGATGGCGTCACACTCGCGGATGTGGCCCAGGAACTTGTTGCCCAGGCCGGCACCCTGGCTTGCACCCTTGACCAGGCCTGCAATGTCCACGAACTCCACGATGGCAGGGGTCTTCTTGTTGGTCTGCCACACCTCGGCCAGCTTGTCCAGCCGCTTGTCAGGCACGGCCACGATGCCGCTGTTGGGCTCAATGGTGCAGAACGGGTAGTTGGCAGCCTCCGCGTTCTTGGTGGAGGTGATGGCGTTGAACAGAGTGGATTTGCCCACGTTTGGCAATCCGACGATACCCAGTTTCATATAAAATACGCTCCTTACACGTTGGGTGAACATAATAATACATCTATCATTATACGCAAAGGGGGAGGGGAGCGCAAGAGGCAGCACAGTGAGAAAATGTTTTTCACCCACAAGATGAATTTTGCGTGTGCAGCCAACTGAAATTGTTGGTTTTGACAATTAAAAAGGAATTAAACCGATGGGTATTTGTGAAAATGCTCATAATTTGTCGTACTATTTGTCATTAACGATGATTTTGTAAAATATAAGTTAAAAATTATTGACATTTCTGTCACAAAAGAATACGATGGGGTCAGCAGGGAAGCAGGAGCCTTCCCATCAAAATGCAAAGGAGGAAGCAGTATGGTATCAAGTGCCCGGCCATTTCCGGAAAGGATGGATCATGGGCTGAAAAGCTCTTCTGCTCCGGAATGCCGGGAGAGTATGAAGAAGAAACGGAATCGCTCTGCACAAAGCGGAGCCGAAAGAAAAGGAAGATGAAACGAATATGGAAAAGAACATGTTCATTCGGATCCTGAACAGCGAGATGGAGCTTGCTACCGGATGTACGGAGCCCGGTGCCGTGGCACTGACCGCCGCCGAGGCGGGGTGCGCACTGCGTCGGGCGGGAGCCAACACGGTGGAAGAGGTGCTGGTGAGCGCCAGCGTCAACATCATCAAAAACGCGATGTCGGCGGGCATCCCGGGCACTTCCTACGAGGGCATGGATTACGCGGCCGCCATCGGCGCGGTGGGCGGTGAACCGGTCCACCTGCTGGAGGTCATGAACTATGTGGCCCCGGAGCAGGTAGAGCAGGCGGCAGCTCTCGTCAAAGCAGGCAAGGTCAAAGTGGAAGTGGCACAGGTGCCCCAGAAGCTCTATGTGGACGTGACGGTCAAGGGCGAGGGACACACCGGCCGTGCCGTGGTCCGGGACCTGCACACCAATGTGGTGCTGGTCCAGCAGGACGGCGAGACCACGCTGGACAAGACGAACGCCGCGGCCCAGTCTCCGGACGGACGCGACCTGGTGCCGCCGGAAGAGATCGCCGCGTTCCTGACCGTGAAGTCCATCTGGGATTACTGCACGGAGGAGCTTGACCCGCTGCATGACCCCATCGACATCATCCGCAGCGCCGTCAAAGTGAACACCGCCATCAGCGAGGAGGGCCTCTCCAAGGAGTACGGCCTGGCCATTGGCCGCAACCTGGAGCTGAACTGCCGCAAGGGCCTGATGACCCGCGACCTGACCACCAATGCCATGATCATCGCCTCGGCGGGCGCGGACGCCCGGATGGCGGGTGCCCCGGTCTCGGTGGTGGCAAACTCCGGCAGCGGCAACCAGGGCATTACGGCCACCATGCCTGTTGTGGCAGCGGCCCGCTGGCTGGACATCGACGAAGAAAAGATGCTGCGGGCCGTCACCCTCTCCAATCTCATCGCCATCCGGATCAAATCCAAGTTTGGCCGCCTGAGCAACCTCTGCGGCGCGACCGTGGCCGGCACCGGTGCCGCCTGCGGCATCACCTACCTGCTGGGCGGCGGCTACCATGAAATCTGCTGTGCCATCCAGAACATGGTGGGCAACGTGACCGGTATGGTCTGCGACGGTGCCAAGGCGGACTGCGCCCTCAAGATCTCCACCTGTGTCAACGCGGCCTGCCAGGCAGCGGCCATGGGCACGCGCGGCATCCGGGTGCAGAGCACCGACGGCATCATCGAAGACAACGTGGAATACACGCTGGACAATTTTGCGACCCTGAGCACCCACGGCACCAGCGACAAGGTTATCCTGGACCTGATGCTGAACAAACATCTCCCCGAAGCGGAGTAACCTCTCTGGCAGCATACGGCTGCCGGAAAAATCATGTGCAAAAACCCTGCATCCCATGCAGGGAGGAAAAGGGGTACTATTTATGAAAAAGCTACTGAACAATCTGCCGTTCCGGCTGTTGCTGGGCATCGTGATCGGCATTATCCTGGGTCAGGTCTTCCCGCTGAGTTTCATGCGGGTGGTCGTTACCCTGCAGTACATCATGGGCCAGCTCATCACGTTCTGTGTCCCGCTCATCATCATCGGCTTTATCGCACCGTCCATCACCAAGCTGGGCAAGAACGCGTCCCGCCTGCTGGGCGTGGCGGTTGTCATCGCTTACGTTTCGTCCATCTGCGCGGCCTTTATGAGCACGGCTGCCGGCTACGCGCTGATCCCTCACCTGTCCATCGACACCGAAGTCGCTGGCCTGCGGGAGCTGCCGGGCGTTGTGTTTGAGCTGAGTATCCCTCAGATCATGAGTGTCATGAGCGCGCTGGTCCTCAGCGTGCTGATTGGCCTGGCCGCTACCTGGACCCACAGCAAGCTCACCTGTGATTTCCTGGCCGAGTTCCAGAACATCGTGCTGGACATCGTCAGCAAGATCATCATTCCCATCCTGCCGTTCTACATTGCCACCACGTTCTGCAACCTGAGCTATGAGGGCATGATCACCCATCAGCTGCCCGCGTTCCTGCAGATCATCATTATCGTCATGATCGGCCATTACATCTGGCTGACGGTCCTGTATCTGCTGGCAGGCGCTTACTCCGGCAAGAACCCCTGGGAAGTGCTCCGCTACTATGGTCCCGCATACCTGACCGCTGTCGGCACCATGTCCAGCGCCGCTACCATGGCCGTTGCTCTGAACTGCGCCCGCAAGAGCAAGGTTCTGCGCAAGGATATGGTCAGCTTTGGCATCCCCCTGTTTGCCAACATCCATCTGTGCGGCTCGGTCCTGACGGAAGTGTTCTTCTGCATGACCATCTCCAAGATCCTCTACGGCAAGCTGCCCGGCATCGGCACTATGATCTTGTTCTGCATGCTGCTCGGCATCTTCGCCATCGGCGCTCCCGGCGTCCCCGGCGGTACGGTCATGGCCTCTCTGGGCCTGATCACTGGCGTGCTGATGTTTGATGACGCCGGCACCGCCCTGATGCTGGCCATCTTTGCCCTGCAGGACAGCTTCGGCACTGCCTGCAACGTTACCGGTGACGGTGCTCTGACCCTGATGCTGACCGGCTACGCCGAAAAGCATGGGATCCAGGAGAACCAGAACATCGAGAGCCCCATCCTGTAACCAAAACATTCTTCCACCCAGAACCTCAATTAAAAAACTGGCCCCAGCGGCAAGATCAGCCAGCCGCTGCAGCGGCAGAAAAGGGCGGCCCGGAAACGGGCCGCTCTTTTCGTGCTGTGGGTCAAAGCACTCCAGCTGTGGGTCAAAGCACTCCATTTGAATAAAAAATGTACAAAAGCTTCTTTATTTTGTCATAACTGTTCCGTATAATAAAAGATAGGGACTCATTGGAAATTTGCGGCCACCCGCTCCCGGCGGGTCTGCTTTACAACAAATACAGAGGAGGAACACTCTCATGGCAAACGAAAAGATCCTTGTCGTGGACGACGATACCAATATCTGCGAGCTGCTGCGGCTCTACCTGACCAAGGAGGGCTACCAGGTCACCACCGCCAACGATGGGGAAGAGGGCCTGGAAAAATTCAGCCAGGTCAAGCCGGACATGGTGCTGCTGGACGTGATGATGCCCCGGCTGGACGGCCTGGAGGTCTGCCGCCGCATCCGCAAGATGGGCAACACCCCGGTGATGATGCTGACGGCCAAGGGCGAGACCTTTGACAAGGTGCTGGGCCTGGAGCTGGGTGCCGACGATTATATGGTCAAGCCCTTTGACGCCAAGGAAGTGGTGGCCCGCATCAAGGCGGTGCTCCGCCGCTGCCAGAATTCCTCCGCCGCGGCGGAAAGCACCGAGGGCGTCATTGAGTTTGACAACCTGCGGCTGGATATGAACAGCTATGAGCTGCGGGTCAAGGGCAAGGTGGTGGAGGCTCCTCCCAAGGAGCTGGAGCTGCTCAACTGCCTGGCCTCCCACCCCAACCGCGTTTACACCCGCGACCAGCTGCTGGACGAGGTGTGGGGCTTTGAGTATTACGGCGATTCCCGCACCATTGACGTGCATGTCAAGCGCTTGCGCGAGAAGCTGGCAGGGGCCTCTGATAAATGGGAGCTCAAGACCGTGTGGGGCGTGGGTTATAAATTCGAGGTGCGTCAGTAATGCGCAAGAGTATTTCCGTGGCGTTCTTCTCCACGGTGTCCACCCTGATGGTGCTGGGCATCGTGTTGATGGGCGGTTCAGAGTGGCTGCTGTTCAGAAATTATTTTGCCAAGGACCGCTACGCCACGCTGGATGAGGTGGTCAATGTCACCCGGCGGACAGCGCAGTATCTGGTGCAGGAGGCGGCTCTGCCCGAGGGCGAGGAGCTGGACACCCTGAGCACCAAGCTGGAGATCATTGGCGAGAGCGCGGAGGCCTACCTGTTCTTTACGGACAACGAGGGCAACGTGCTCATCGCCTCCAACCCGGACAAGCTCAGCGGCTGCGCTGTGCCGGAAGCGGTGCTGCAGAAGACCGCCGCGGCACCGGAAAACTACCACCTCTTCAGTACCATGGACGGCGTGCTCACGGAGAAGAGCTATATCTCGGCCAGTGAGCTGCGCTCGGAGCGGGGCAGACACAGCGGTTATGTCTTCCTCTGCTCCTCCGGTGAGCAGCTGACGGAGTTCAAGCAGCAGTTCTGGTCCAACTTCCTGCTGTCGTCCTGCGTGATGCTGCTCTGCGCCAGCGTGCTGACCAAAGTGCTGATGCACAAGCTTACCGACCCGCTCCAGAAAGTGACGGATGCCGCCCAGCGGTTTGGCGGCGGCGACCTCTCGGTCCGTGTGGAGGGCGTCGAGGGCGAGGGCGAAGTGGCCGATCTGGCCCGCACCTTTAACACCATGGCCGAAAACATCCAGATGAACGACAACTCCCGGGGCCAGTTCATGGGCAACATCGCCCACGAGCTGCGCACCCCCATGACCACCATCAAGGGCTTCATCGACGGCATTCTGGACGGGACCATCCCGCCGGAGATGCAGAACCACTATTTGCAGCTGGTCAGTGAGGAGACCGGGCGGCTGGCCCGGCTGATCCAGAACATGCTGGACCTCTCCAAGCTGGAAAGCGGCGAGTATCAGGTCAACGCCCGGATGTTCAACATCTGGGAGACCCTGACCGGCGTGGCCCTCTCGGCGGAGCAGCGGATCAACGACGGGATGATCGACATTGACGGCCTGACCATGGACGAAAAAGTCCTCGTCTACGCCGACCCGGACCTCATCCATCAGGTGGCCTACAACCTGCTGGACAACGCCATCAAATTCACCCCGGCAGGCGGCACCATCCGCTTCTCGGTGGAAAAGCTGGGCCCTGAAGTGGAAATCTCGATCTGGAACTCCGGCCAGGGCATCAGCCCGGAGGCACTGCCCTATGTGTTCCAGCGGTTCTATAAAGAAGACCGCTCCCGCGGGCTCCATGCCCGGGGTGCCGGCCTGGGCCTGAACATCTGCAAGGTGCTGGTGAACCTCTCCGGCGGTCAGATCCGGGTGGAGAGCCAGCAGGGCGAGTGGTGCAAGTTCGTCTTCACCCTGCCCACCCAGCCGCCCAACCCCGGCGAGATGAAGCGCCTGCCCGACGAGAGCGGACGCCCCGGCGCGGTGGAAGACCCCGCCAGCATGAAACCTGTCAACTGAATCACGGCAGTCAGACTACCCCGGGCGCTCGGGATGGTCTGGCTGCTTTTACATTTGCTGCGGCGGATTGCGTTCTTTCCGTGAAAAACACGGCTGCGGGTTTGATTTTTTGCCCGTTTTCATGTAAACTAAAGAGTAACCATGTCAGGGCTGTTTCCCACCGCAAAAACGACGGTTTTGACATGACTTGCAGAATAAAATTCTCTAAAAATAACGGAGAGTAAATTAAAATGACGATCGTAAGTCCTTCGATTCTTTCAGCCAATTTTTCCTGCCTGGGTGCGGACTGCCGCATGGTGCTGGATGCCGGCGCGCAGATGCTGCACTATGACGTGATGGACGGCCACTTTGTGCCCAACATCAGCTTTGGCGTGCCCGTGCTCAAGAGCCTCCACAAGGCCATGCCGGACGCGTTCTATGATGTCCACCTGATGATCAGCCACCCGCTGCAGTATGCGGAGCCGTTCATCAAGGCGGGTGCCACGCTGTACAATTTCCACCTCGAGTGCGAGGATGACATCCAGCAGACCATCGACGCGGTAAAAGCGCTGGGCTGCAAGGTGGGCCTGACCATCAAGCCCGGCACCGCCCCGGAGGCGCTGGAGCCTTATCTGGACCAGCTGGATCTGGTGCTGGTGATGAGCGTGGAGCCCGGCTTCGGCGGGCAGAAGTTCATGCCCTCGGCGCTGGACAAACTCCGCTGGCTCCGGGCCGAGCGGGAGAAGCGGGCTGCCCACTACCTGCTGGAAGTGGACGGCGGCGTGGACGCCAGGACGGCTCCTCTCTGCGCGGAGGCCGGGGCGGACATCCTCGTGGCAGGCAGCGCCGTGTTTGGCGCAGCCGACCCGGCGGACGCGGTGCGTCAGCTGGCCGCGCTGTAAGGAGCTGCCCATGGAAGAAGCATTGATCCAATGGCAGGAGCAGGAGCTGACCCAAACGGGCCACTATTACAAGCACATCTGCTGGATGGCGGTGCCGCTGCTCTGGATGTCCTGCTATTTCTACGGCCCGCGCCCGCTGCTGCTCTGCGGTGTGGCATTGCTGGTGGGCAACCTGTGCGACCGCCTCATCTCCCTGCTGCGGCGCCGGGTGTACCAGCCCAAAGATTATTCCAATGAGAGTTTTGCCCTCATCATCGCCCTGCTGATGCCCGCCACGGTGGACTGGTATGTTCTGGTGGCGGCGGTGCTGGCGGGCGTCCTCATCGGCAAAGAGGTGTTCGGCGGCTACGGCAGCTATCCGTTCCACCCGGCCGCTGTGGGTTATGTGGTGGCCGCGGTCTCCTGGCCGGAGCAGGTGTTCCGGTATCCGCAGCCTTACGCGAGCATCCCGCTCTGGGATGCCTCCGGCGTGGCCGTGTCCAGCACCATCTCGGACACTCTGCGCAGCGGCGGCACCCTCAACATCAGCACCCTTTCCCTGGGGCTGGGCGAGTACGCGGCCCCCATGGGCACGGGTGCCGCCCTGGTGCTGGTGGCCTGCGGGCTGTTCCTCTGGGTGCAGAAAGACATCCGTCTCAGCGCGACGCTGAGTTTCCTCATCACCAGCGCGGTCATCGTGTTCCTGTTTCCCCGGCAGGTGGGTCTGGACAACGGCCCGCTGCTGATGAATCTGGCGTTCCGCCTGCGCTGTGTGCGGGACGAGCTGCTCACGGGTGCCATGCTGTTCAGCGCCGTGTTCCTCCTCAACGAGCCGTACACCTGCGCCCACCACCGGCGGGGCCGCATCCTGTACGGTGTGCTGATGGGCGTTGTGACCGTGAGCTTCCGCTATTTCGGCGTCTATGAGACCGGTGTCTGCTTTGCGCTGCTGGTGGTCAACAGCATTTCCGGCTGGATGGACCGCACCGAGACCCATCTCTATGCACTGCTGCACTCCCGGAAAAACGCGGGAGACACCGCCGGAAAGGAGGGGGCCGAATGAGACGTTCTGTTGCTGAAATGATCGTCCGGGACCCGGAAAAATACGCACACCATGACCGTGTGTTCCTCAATAACCCGGTGGTCATGCAGGGCATGGGCCTGGCCCCGCTGGTGGTGCTTGCCACCACGGGCAAAAACGCCTTGATGCTGGCGGTTTCGGTGGCTTTGCTGCTGACGCCCTCCCGGATGCTGGCCTGCCTGCTGAGCCGGGCGTTCCCCCTGCGGGACGAGCAGCCCGCCAAAGAAGAACTGGAGAAAAAACTGCTGCCCCGCGGCCTCATCTACAGCGGCAGCGCGGCAGTGGTGTATCTGGCCGTGTATCCCATCCTGAACGCGCTGTTCGGGGTGGATCTGCTGGCTTTGGGCATCTACCTGCCCATGCTGGTGGTGGAGCCCCTGCTCATCTACCGTTTTGGCCGTGTGCAGGAGACCGTGCAGAAAGCAGTCTCCAAGGGCCTGCGCATCACGCTGGGCTATGTGCTGCTGCTGCTCCTGCTGGGCTGTGTGCGGGAGTGGATGGCACTGGGCACGGTGTTCGGCCTGCCGCTGCTCAGCCGCCCGGTGCTGCCCATGGCCGGAATGCCGGCAGGCGGCTTTATCGTGCTGGGCATCCTGTGCGCCATCTGGCGCGCCCTGGCCCAGCACCGGAAAAATTACCTGAAGACAGAGGCCCGCAATACCGTGGCCGTGCATCACCAGAAGGAGGCGAACCGCGAGCATGAGTGAAGTCCTGCGTGCCGTTGGCATCTTCTGCAGCTATGCGGTGCTGGCTGTCTTTGCGCAGAGCGCCGTGTTCACCCGCGGCCTGGGCGTGTCCCGCCTGGTGCAGCTGGTGGGCGACGACCGCACCAACAGCTGGTGGTTTGCGCTGCTGCTCTGTGTCACCCAGCTGCTGGTGGCCCCGCTGGCGTTCTACGCCGGCCAGCTCATTGCCCCGCTGGCAAACCGCGCCCAGCTCCGCCCGGTGGTCTATGTGGCCTGCGTGGCGGTGGTCTGCATTTTTGAACATCTGGTGCTCCGGGCAGTCAAAGGCCCCCGCAGCGGCCAGCTCCTCCGCATCCTGCCGACGGCAGCCATCAACAGCTGCGTGCTGGGCACGGTGCTGGTGGAGCGCACCCAGAGCTTTACGCTGGGCCAGTCCCTGGGGTTTGGCCTGGGCAGCGGCCTGGGCTACCTGCTGGCTGTCCTGCTGGTCACGGAGGCGCGGCACCGCCTGCGCAGCCGGGCCATCCCGTCGGCGTTCCGCGGCCTGCCCGTCACGCTCGTCTACATCGGCGTGCTGGCGCTGGCCATCTATGGCTTTACCGGACATTCTGTGATCCTCTGATCTCTGCAAGGAGGGGAGTAACGAACTATGGCACACTATAAAAAACGCCCCAAAGTCAAGCGCTACCGGCGCAGTTTTTACAGCCGGGAAATGAAGCTGAAAAAGGGTATTGGCATTGCGGTGCTGGTACTGGCGGTGCTGGGCATCGGCTGGCTGGCCGCGCCCCATGTGCTGGACTGGGCCACCCACACCTGGTACACGGTGGTGCGCAACCGCGACCTGAGCGCTTCCTCTCCGGCCGTCTCGGAGGCAGCCAGCAGCACGGCCGCGTCGGAAGCGGCGGCTTCTTCCGTGGCGGAGCCGGAGCCTGCGCCGGAACCGGAACCCACCCCCGGCACCGCCATTGTGGCGGGCAGCTGGGCGGAAGTGGATGTGACCACCCTGACCGATGAAGCTGCCATCACCGCCGCTGCCCAGCAGCTGGCGGCACAGGGTGCCGTGTATGCGGTGGTCCCGCTCAAGGATACGGCGGGCAGCCTGTATTATGCCTCCCAGGTGCCTGCAGCCGCGGGCAGTGTGGCGGCAAACCCGGTGGATGCGGCAGCCATTGCCCGCGTCTTCAAGGCAAACGGCATCACGCCGGTGGCGCAGCTGGCCGCGTTCCGTGACCCGGCCGGTGCCCGCGCGGACCACGCCATGGCCATCCGCTATAAAGGCCAGGAATACCTCTGGCTGGACAACAAGGCCTCGGCGGGCGGAAACCCGTGGCTCAACCCCTATGCGGCGGAGGCGGTGCAGTATATCGGCGATCTGATCGAGGAAGTGCACGGCATGGGCTTTGATCAGGTGCTGCTGAAGAACGTGCAGTTCCCGTCTTCCACCAGCTCCAAGCAGGATTACGGCAGTACCAACGGGGTGGACCGTGCCGGGCAGCTGGCGGCGGACATTGCCGCCTGGCAGAGCCGTTTTGGCACCGAAGTCACCCTCTGGTACGGCTACAGCCTGAGCCAGGTGACGGATGCCACCAGCGCGCTGGGCGTGCCGGCTGCCCAGCTGGGCATGAAAAACCTGCTGGTGGAGGTGCCCGGCTCTTCCACGCTGGATGAAGCGGGCCGCACCACCATGACCCGGATGCTGGAGGACGCCGGTGTGGAGCACACCGTCATCCGGGATGACGCGGCAGGCCGGTTCGAGTGATCGTAAGTATTGCGTTGGCTGCATTTTTGGAAAGATGAAAGCGAGGAATCCACTATGAATCAGACATCGTGCTTTTCCCCGGCACACATTCTGCTGCCTGCGGAGCAGATCCCGCTGGAGCAGTGGGGCTGTGTGGCCTGTGATCAGTTTACCAGCGACCGTTCTTACTGGGAGCGGGCCGCGGAGGCGGCAGCAGGCAGCCCCAGCGCCTTGAACCTGATCCTGCCGGAGGTCTATCTGGAAGAAAGCGATGTGCCCGCCCGGGTGGCCAAGATCCACGAGACCATGGAGGACTATGCCCACAATGTGCTGACCCGCGCGGTAGACGGCTTCATTTATGTGGAGCGCACCGAGCGGAGCGGCCGGGTGCGGCAGGGCCTCGTGGGCAAGATCGACCTGGAAGCCTACAGCTATGCCCAGGGGGCCCGCCAGGCCATCCGCCCCAGTGAGCGGACGGTGGAGGAGCGCATCCCGCCCCGCATGGCGGTGCGCCGGGGTGCCTGCCTCGAAACGCCCCATGTGATGATGCTGGCCGATGACCCGGCCTGCACCCTCATTGAGCCCATCGGTGCCCGCAAGAACGAGCTGCGCAAGGTGTACGAGGGCGAGCTGATGCTGGGCGGCGGCCACATTGCGGGCTGGGCTGTGGAAGACCCCGCCCTGCTGGCCCGGATCGACGCGGCCCTGCAGGGCCTGGGCAGCCAGGAGTCTTTTGACGCCAAGTACCCGGAGGCCAGGGGGGCCAAACCCCTGACGCTGGCTGTGGGCGACGGCAACCACTCGCTGGCTTCCGCCAAGGCTTACTGGGAAGAGCTGAAGCCCACCCTGACGCCCGAGCAGCGGGAGACCCACCCCGCCCGCTGGTGTCTGGCCGAGGTGTGCAATGTCCATTCGCCTGCCATTGAGATCGAGCCCATCCACCGGGTGCTTTTCAACGTGGACTGCGGGGCCGTGCTGCTGGCCCTCATTACCTGGAGCGACGGCAATATGGCGGGCATCTGCTTTGGCAGCTCCAAAAAGCAGTCCTTTACCCTGGCAGGCCCCCACATCGCCAATGTGCTGAGCTTTGAAGACCCGGTGGCCCCTCTGACCGTGGGCACCATTGATGAATTTATTGAGTACTTTATGGCCCGCCATAAGGAGGCCCGGGTGGATTATGTCCACGATGAGCCTGCGGTCCGTGCCCTGACCAAACAGGGTGGGGTGGGCTTCCTGCTGCCGCCCTTTGAAAAGAGCGACCTGTTCAAAGGCATCGTGATGGGCGGCGTGCTGCCCCGCAAGACGTTCAGTATGGGCCATGCGGAGGAAAAACGCTATTACATCGAGTGCCGGAAAATTATCGAATAACCCAATAGGAGAACCATGACTTTTAACGAACTGAATCTGTCCGCCCCCCTGCTGCGTGCCATTGCGGAGGCGGGCTACGAAACGCCCTCGCCCATCCAGGCCAAAGCCATTCCGCCGGTGCTGGAAGGACGGGATTTAATGGGCTGCGCCCAGACGGGCACCGGCAAGACCGCTGCTTTCGCGCTGCCCATGCTGGACCGCCTCAATGCCGCCAAGCCCCGCAAGCCGGGTGCCATCCGGGCGCTGATCCTCACCCCCACCCGGGAGCTGGCGCTCCAGATCGGGGAGAGCTTTGCCGCCTACGGCAAGTACCAGAAGCTGCGCGCCACCGTCATCTTTGGCGGTGTGGGCCAGGCTCCGCAGGTGGAGGCCATCAAAAAGGGCGTTGAGATCCTCATCGCCTGCCCGGGCCGGTTGAACGACCTGGTGGGGCAGGGGCTGGTGGACCTCTCGAACATTGAAATTTTTGTGCTGGACGAAGCCGACCGGATGCTGGACATGGGCTTTGTCCACGACGTGAAGAAAGTGATCGCCAAGCTGCCCAAGCAGCGCCAGAACCTCATGTTCAGCGCCACCATGCCCAAAGAGATCGAGCAGCTGGCCGCCGGCATCCTGCAAGACCCGGCGTTCGTCAAGGTGGACCCGGTCTCCAGCACCGTGGACCGCATCGACCAGAGCCTGTATTTTGTGGAGAAAGGCAACAAGAAGTTCCTGCTGCCCTGGCTCATCAAGAACCTGAACCCGCCGGTGGTCAACGCACTGGTGTTCAGCCGCACCAAGCACGGCGCGGATAAGATCGCCAAAGACCTCAACAAGCAGGGCATCCCTGCCGCCGCCATCCACGGCAACAAGAGCCAGTCCGCCCGCGTGGCGGCGCTGGAGGGCTTCAAGGCCGGCAAAACAAAAGTGCTGGTGGCCACCGATATCGCGGCCCGCGGCATTGACATCAGCGAGCTGTCCCATGTTTTCAACTACGACCTGCCCGAGGTGCCCGAGACCTATGTCCACCGTATCGGGCGCACGGCCCGCGCCGGTGCCGACGGCACGGCGGTGAGCTTCTGCGCACCCGAGGAAAAAGAGTATCTGGCCGGCATCGAAAAGCTGAACCGCCGTCAGATCCCGGTCATCTCCGGCCACCCCTGGGACGGCGTGCCTGCCCCGGTGAAAGCAGCGCCCCCGGTGCGGGGCAGAAAACCCAAGATGGAGGCCGTAGCCGAGGCCCCGGCCTCGGTTGAAAAGCCTGTAAAAGCCGCCAAGGCGGAAAAAGCACCCAAAGCAGAAAAAACCGCAAAAGCGGCAAAGGCCGTCAAGGCCGAACCCAAAGCCCAAAAGGCAAACGCGACCCCCAAAATCGAAGCAAAAGAGGAACATCTCATGGACGAAAACCAGAAGCGCACTCCCGGCGGACGCAATGAAAACCGCCGTTCCAATAATAACCGCCGCCGTGAGGGCGGCGCCGCGCAGGCCCCGAGCCGCGGCAGCAACGCACAGCCCAAGTTTGATCCCCACTTTGTCAGTGCCCCGGAGACGACTCCGCTCCGCCCGGCCAAGAAGAATCTGAATCAGAACCAGAATGCCGCCCCGGCCGCCAAGCCCGCCGCCCCGGTGCAGAGCAATAACGGCCCCAAGAGCGAGAACAGCAGCCGCCGTGACCGCAATGCCCGCGGCAGCCGCAATGAGCGGAATGACCGGAATGACCGCGGTGCCCGCCCGGCCCAGAACCAGAGCGGCAGCCAGAACGAGCCCCGGAATGCACAGCCCGGCAGCCAGCCGCAGGCAAACCGCCGTGGCAGCGCGTTCAGCGCGGGGCAGGGGG
>OLPN01002433.1_pt1 | contig 14474 bp, 9 predicted proteins | sample 1672601 | NCBI WGS metagenome assembly OLPN01 (sample SAMEA3136704, study PRJEB25190) | human gut metagenome | reverse complement strand
AAGATTGAAAAATAAAATTTTTCAATCGCGAGATTTGTGTCTGCGCGCACTTGACGCAAACTCGGCATGTAAAAAAAGCGTGCGCAGAAATGAGAGGAAAGCATGAAAGCGATTGTAAAAGAAGCAGCGAAATATGTTGGAATCAGCACTGGGATTGCGCTTGGAATTTTCTGCTTTGTCGGAATGATATTTGACCTGTATTATGGCGGAAATTTCAGCCTTTCCGGGTATCATTTCACGAAGATGGTGGTCGGTTGTGTGGTGGTCGGCTGGGGCTTTGGCGTTCCGGCTGTCATTTACCGGAAAGAAAATATGCCGATGCCGATCCGTGTTGTAATCCATATGGGAAGCGGCTGCGTGATTTATACGCTGGTCGCGTGCTGGGTCGGCTGGATCGACCTGTCAGCGGGGCTCTGGCAGGGAATCGGCATGATTGCTGCTCAGCTGGCAGCAGCATTTCTGATCTGGTTTTTCTTTTTGCTGCATTACCGCCGGGAAGCAAAAGAGATGAATGAACGGATACAGGAGATGAAAAAAGGGAAGGATTAAAATCCTTCCTTATTTCGTTGGATGCGAAGCTCTTTTCTTTTCTGCCCGGCTTCCCATTCCGCCTGCTGACCGATGGATTCGATCAAAAGTCCCGGAACTTTGGTCGGTTTTCCGGTTTCGTCAACGGCAACGAGCGTGAGGTAAGCCCGGTTTACGGGATATCGTGTGCCGTTAAGTTTTTCCACATAGGTATCGACCCGGACTTCCATGGAAGTGCTGCCGACCCAGGTGAGGGTTCCGACCAGAACGACAAGGTCATTTTGAAACACGCCGCGGATGAATTTCAGGTTATCGACGGATGCGGTGATGACATTACACTGGGAATGACGGATGCCGACGAGCCCGGCGACTTCGTCAATCCACTCCATCAGCCTGCCGCCGAAAAGCCGTCCTGCACCGTTTAAATGTTCCGGGCGGATCTGATAGACCTGTTCCACGCGGGATTCGATTGCTCTTTTTTTCATAATATTTTGGGAAGACCTCCATTCTGAGTACAGATTTTCCTGCAGGCGCGAAAATGGTCCGCAGGGAACTTAAAATCCTTATGGTTATTTTATTTCTACGGCTTGGGACAGTCAAGTGGCAGAAGGTAAAGCGCATCAGCGCGGGCTCACTCAATAATTTCCCTTTACACACCCGGGCAGTGTTGTTATAATACTTTCCGGGAATGAGGTTCTCCCGCGCCGTATGGCGAAAACGCTTGAAAGAATTTTAAGCTGATGGCTTCTGTGATTTTAGATGTGAAAGCGACAGACTTTGGGCATCGATGGCTGGCAGTAAATATCCGTAAAGATGTTTGCATGCAGCCAAAATCGCAGAGGGCATTGGCTTTTTTGATTTTTGACAGTAGAATGTTTGCAGAGCGTGTATTCTGTTATTTTACAAGAAAGCGGGAGAGCACACAGCCGAATAAAAAAACCAGCGCAAGAGGCTTTCAGTTTCGTTGCGTCCATCTCACAGGGAATAGAAAAGGAGAAAAGATTGAAAAATAAAATTTTTCAATCGCGAGATTTGTGTCTGCGCACACTTGACACAAACTCGGTATGAGCAAAAAGCGTGCGCAGAAATGAGAGGAAAACATGTTGACTTCACTTGCGTTTATTTTTCTGGCAGGTCTTGCCATGGCGGCGGTCTGTGAGCGGATAGGGCTTCCGAGGATTATTGGAATGCTCTTTACGGGCATCGTGCTCGGACCGTATGTGCTGAATCTGCTGGATCCGTCGATTCTGGGCATTTCGTCGGAGCTTCGCCAGATGGCGCTGATTATCATTTTGTTAAAAGCTGGTCTGTCCTTAAACCTTGCGGATTTAAAAAAAGTCGGACGCCCTGCTATGATGATGGCATTTGTACCAGCGAGCTTTGAAATCTTTGCGTTCTTTTTATTTGCTCCGTATGTGCTTGGAATTACGCGCGTGGAGGCTGCCGTGATGGGTGCAGTGCTTGGGGCGGTTTCCCCGGCGGTCGTGATTCCGCGGATGGTGCAGCTGATGGAAAACAGTTACGGGACGCAAAAGAGCATCCCTCAGATGATTATGGCGGGTGCATCCTGCGACGATATTTTCGTCATCGTTCTGTTCACAACATTTGTGCGCATGGCGCAGGGAGGAAGCGCAAAGGCGTCGGACTTTGTGCAGATTCCGATTTCGATCGTGTTCGGCGTTGTGCTGGGAGCCGCTGCAGGTTATGTGCTGGCGAGGGTTTTTGAAACGGCATATACCTGTGCCCACTGCGTCCGAAACAGCATGAAGGTGATCCTGGTGCTCGGTCTGTCGTTTCTTCTGATGGCAGTGGAAACGTGGCTGAAAGGAATCGTTTCGGTATCCGGGCTTTTGGCGGTTGTGAGCATGGCGTGCATGTTGAAGGCAAAATGTGTGCCGGAGGTTTCGAAGCGCCTGTCTGAAAAATTCGGCAAGCTCTGGCTGGCAGCGGAAGTCGTGCTGTTTGTGTTGGTCGGCGCGGCGGTCGATATCCGGTATACAGCAAGCGCTGGTGCGAGTGCGCTTTTGATGATCGGGATTGCGCTCCTGTTTCGTGCAGCAGGCGTGTTCTTGTGTATGGCAAGGACGCAGCTAAATAAAAAAGAGCGGCTGTTCTGCGTGATCGCCTATCTGCCGAAAGCAACCGTACAGGCGGCGATCGGGTCGGTTCCGCTGAGTCTCGGTCTGCCGTGCGGACAGCTTGTGCTCTCGGTTGCAGTGCTTGCGATTCTCGTGACCGCGCCGATTGGAGCGATCGGGATGGACAAAACGTATCGGAGGCTGTTGGTGCATGAAGGCGGCGCGGCTGGGGAGAACCCCGGCGCATGAAATCTGCCTGCAGAAAGCTACATGGGAACTACCGCACGTCAGTGCCCCAGTTCCCCGCGCCATTCGCAAAAGCGCATCTGCGATGCTATCCGCTGCTGCGCAGCTATTTTTGCTCATAAGAGTAGCGCTCCCTCTGTAGCTTTCCGCAGGCAGATTTTCATGCGAGCATGAAATCTGCCTGCAGAAAGCTACATGGGAACTGGAAAATTAAATTAAAAAACCTCTTTACAAATGAAAAAAGATAGGGTAGACTACATTGCATGAAAAATAGTGTCGTACATAAGATGTAGGCTGACAAAGGGGTCAGGAAACTTGCATTGCAGGTTTCCTGACCCCTTTCTTTCTGTAACATGCAACCCATGTTACAGAAAGAGGCGCAATCTTTTATGGATAACAAAGTATTTTTATGAACGGCACACTGACAGTAGGAAATGCTGTTGCAGGGCAGCAAGGAGGAGAGCATGGGCGTAAAATATGTATTTGTGACCGGCGGCGTTGTGTCCGGTCTTGGAAAAGGAATTACCGCAGCTTCGTTGGGACGGCTGCTCAAAGCGAGAGGATATCATGTAACCATGCAGAAGCTGGATCCCTATATCAATGTGGATCCCGGTACGATGAATCCGATCCAGCACGGAGAGGTATTTGTAACAGATGATGGCACGGAGACAGACCTGGATCTGGGACATTACGAACGGTTTATCGATGAAAGCCTGGATCAGAATTCCAACGTTACAACGGGTAAAATTTACTGGTCGGTTCTGCACAAGGAACGTCATGGAGATTACGGCGGCGGTACCGTACAGGTCATTCCTCATATTACAAACGAAATCAAATCGAAATTTTACCGGGAGAAGTCCCCGGAGGAAGATACCATTTCTATTATAGAAGTCGGCGGTACAGTCGGCGATATCGAAAGCCAGCCGTTTTTGGAAGCGATCCGTCAGTTTCAGCACGAGATGGGACGGGAAAACGCCATCCTGATTCAGGTTACATTGATTCCATATTTAAAGGCATCCGGTGAAATGAAAACAAAGCCGACCCAGATGAGCGTCAAGCAGCTGCAGAGTATGGGGATCTGGCCGGATATCCTGGTTTGCCGTTCGGATTATCCGATTGATGAAAAAATGAAAGAAAAGATCGGATTATTCTGTAACGTGAAAAAGGAACATGTTTTGCAGAATCTGGATGCACCGTCCCTTTATGAAGTGCCGATAATGATGGAAGAAGAGCATTTGGCTCAGGCGGTCTGTGAATGTTTGAATCTGCCCTGCCCGGAGCCGAATCTGGAAGACTGGAAAAAGATGCTGGAGGATCTGCATCATCCCACCAGTTCTGTCACCATCGCGCTGGTTGGCAAATATGTAGCTCTGCATGATGCTTATTTGAGCGTAGCGGAAGCCTTAAAGCACGGCGGCATCGCAAACCGCGCACAGGTCAACATTCGTTGGATCGATGCAGAAGAACTGACACCGGAAAATCTGGAGGAATATCTGCACGATGTGGACGGCATTTTGGTACCGGGCGGATTCGGACAGAGAGGAACGGAAGGAAAGATTCTTGCAATCGGTTATGCAAGACGCAACAAAATTCCGTATCTTGGGCTGTGCCTTGGCATGCAGCTTGCGATTGTTGAATTTGCAAGAAACGTAGCAGGACTTTCCAAAGCAGCGAGCATTGAGCTCGACCCCGAAACGCCTGATCCGGTCATCGCACTGATGCCGGAACAAAACGGAATTACCAATCTTGGCGGTACTTTAAGACTGGGCGCATATCCCTGTGTCCTGCAGCCGGAAACACTGGCCCATAAGCTGTATGGAAAGACAGAGATTTCCGAACGTCACCGCCACAGATATGAAGTCAACAATGATTACCGGGAAGTGCTGACGAAAAACGGCATGGTACTTTCCGGACTGTCTCCGGACGGAAGAATCGTGGAGATGATCGAATTAAAAGAGCATCCGTTCTTCGTTGCAACACAGGCACACCCGGAATTCAAATCCAGACCGAACCTGCCGCACCCGCTGTTTGAGGGCTTTGTAAAAGCGGCAGTAGCATATGAAGCGGCAGGCAGCAGCGCCGTTTAAATAAGGAGGACTACCATGGGAGAAAATCAGGTACAGCAGGGACTTTACAGCCAGAGCTTTGAACATGATAACTGCGGCATCGGAGCGGTGGTTAATATCAAAGGCAGAAAAGACCACCAGATTGTTGCAGATGCGTTAAAAATTGTAGAACAGCTGGAACACCGCGCCGGAAAAGACGCGGAGGGAAAAACCGGAGACGGCGTCGGAATTCTGACTCAGATTTCCCATCGCTTTTTTTCCAGAGTATGTCAGGAAATCGGCATCGAACTCGGCGGCGAAAGAGAATACGGAATCGGCATGTTCTTTTTCCCGCAGAACGAGTTAAAGCGCAGCCAGGCGAAGAAGATGTTTGAGATTATTGTAGAAAAAGAAGGCATGAAGTTTTTAGGCTGGAGAGAAGTGCCGACTGCACCGGAGGTGCTGGGACATAAGGCAAGAGAATGTATGCCTGTCATTTGCCAGGGCTTTGTCAAAAAGCCGGAAAATATTGCAGCAGGGCTGGACTTTGACAGAAAGCTCTATGTGGTACGCCGCGTATTTGAGCAGAGTAACGATAATACCTATGTGCCGTCCTTATCGAGCCGGACCATCGTGTATAAGGGTATGTTTCTGGTGGGACAGCTGAGAACCTTCTTTAAGGACCTGCAGGATGCAGAATATGATTCCGCGATTGCAATTGTCCATTCCAGATTTTCGACCAATACGAATCCCAGCTGGGAGCGTGCACATCCGAACCGGTTTATTGTGCATAACGGTGAGATCAATACGATCAAGGGCAATGCGGATAAGATGCTGGCGCGGGAGGAAACGATGTGTGCACCGTGGTTCTCGGCAGATGATTTAACGAAGGTGCTTCCTGTAGTCAATACAAATGGATCTGACTCCGCAATGCTGGACAATACACTGGAATTTCTGGTAATGAGCGGAATGGAGCTTCCGCTTGCGGTCATGATTACAATCCCGGAGCCCTGGGCCCACAATGATACGATTTCCCAGGAGGGACGCGATTTCTATCAGTACTATGCGACGATGATGGAGCCGTGGGACGGTCCTGCTTCCATCCTGTTTTCGGACGGTGACCTGATGGGCGCTGTTCTGGACAGAAACGGTCTGCGTCCCTCCAGATATTATATTACAGACGATGACAGACTGATCCTTTCTTCTGAAGTCGGTGTCCTGGAAATTCCCGCAGAGCATATTTTGAAAAAAGAGCGACTGCATCCCGGTAAAATGCTGCTGGTGGATACTGTAAAGGGCGAAGTTTTAACAGACGAAGAAATCAAGGAGACCTACGCGAAGCGGGAGCCTTACGGTGAATGGCTGGATTCCAATCTGGTTACGCTGCATGAGTTAAAAATTCCGAATGAAAGGATTCCTTCTTATAGTAAAGAAGAACGGGCGCGTCTGCAGAAAGCGTTTGGTTACACCTACGAGGAATACCGGGAGGGTATCTGCTCGATGGCGTTAAACGGAACCGAACGGATCGGCGCGATGGGTGTGGATACACCGCTGGCTGTCCTTTCCAAAGAATATCAGCCGTTGTTTTACTATTTCAAGCAGCTGTTCGCACAAGTAACGAACCCTCCGATCGATGCGGTCCGGGAAAAAATCGTCACTTCCACAACCGTATATGCCGGCAAGAACGGAAATCTTCTGGAAGAGAAGCCGGAAAACTGTCAGGTACTGAAGATCAATAATCCGATCCTGACAGACCTCGATCTGTTGAAGATCCGCACGATGAAAAAGCCCGGCTTTAAGGTTGTTTGTGTGCCGATCATTTTCTATAAGAGCACACCGATGGATCGTGTGCTGGAGCATCTGTTCGTACAGGTGGATAAGGCGTACCGGGAGGGTGCGAATATCCTGATTCTTTCCGACCGCGGTGTGGATGAAAACCATGTTGCAATCCCGTCGCTGCTGGCAGTTTCCGCCGTACACAAGCATCTGGTCAAGACGAAAAAATGTACGGCACTGTCCATTATCCTGGAATCCGGCGAGCCGAGGGAGGTGCACGATTTTGCGGCGCTGTTAGGCTACGGTGCGTGCGCGGTCAACCCGTATCTGGCCCATTCCACCATCGCAGAGCTGGTAGAAGACGGTCTGCTGAACAAAGATTATTATGCGGCAGTAGAAGATTATGACCATGCGATTTTGCAGGGCATCGTAAAGATTGCGTCCAAGATGGGTATTTCCACGATTCAGTCCTATCAGGGCAGCCAGATTTTCGAGGCGATCGGCATTTCGCAGGAGGTCATCGATGCGTACTTTACCGGAACCGTCAGCAGGATCGGCGGTATTACCTTAAAGGATATCGCAGCGCAGACGGACGCGCAGCATTCCAAGGCGTTTGATCCGCTGGGACTGGCAACAGACCTGACGCTGTCCTCCATGGGCAGACATAAGATGCGCAGCCAGGGCGAGGAACACCGTTACAATCCCCAGACGATCCATATGCTGCAGCAGGCAACAAGGGATGGCAGCTACGAAAAGTTCTGCGAATATACAAAGATGGTGGATAAAGAGGAAACCGGTTATCTGCGCAGCCTGATGGACTTCAACTTCCCGGAGACTGGTGTTCCGATTGAAGAAGTAGAGAGCGTAGAGTCCATCGTAAAGCGGTTTAAGACCGGTGCGATGTCTTACGGTTCGATTTCCGAGGAAGCGCATGAAGCGCTGGCGATCGCCATGAATAAACTACACGGCAAATCCAACAGCGGTGAAGGCGGCGAGAGCGATGAGCGTCTGGAATCCGCAGGAACCGATCATGACAGAAGCTCTGCAATCAAGCAGGTGGCAAGCGGACGTTTCGGCGTAACGAGCCGGTATCTGGTCAGTGCAAGAGAGATTCAGATTAAAATGGCCCAGGGTGCAAAACCCGGCGAGGGCGGACATCTTCCTGCCAAGAAGGTGTATCCCTGGATTGCAAAGACAAGACATTCCACACCCGGTGTGAGCCTGATTTCTCCTCCGCCTCATCATGATATTTATTCCATCGAGGATCTGGCACAGTTAATTTACGACTTAAAAAATGCGAACAAATATGCACGAATTTCCGTTAAACTGGTTTCGGAAGCCGGTGTCGGAACCGTTGCAGCCGGTGTTGCAAAAGCAGGTGCACAGGTAATCCTGATTTCCGGTTATGACGGCGGTACCGGTGCTGCGCCCATCAGCTCCATCCATAATGCAGGACTTCCGTGGGAGCTGGGACTGGCAGAAACCCATCAGACTCTATTGCAGAATGGTCTGAGAAACCGTGTTGTCATCGAGACAGACGGTAAGCTCATGAGCGGCAGGGATGTTGCGATGGCAGCGCTTCTGGGAGCAGAGGAATTCGGCTTTGCAACTGCTCCGCTGGTAACCCTTGGCTGTGTCATGATGCGTGTCTGCAACCTGGACACCTGTCCGATGGGTATCGCAACCCAGAATCCGGAGCTGCGCAAGCGCTTTATCGGAAAACCGGAATACGTCATTAACTTCATGACCTTTATCGCGCAGCAGCTGCGGGAGTACATGGCAAAGCTTGGCGTCAGAACTGTAGATGAAATGGTAGGGCGTACCGATCTGTTAAAGAAAAAGGATGGTCTGACCGGAAGAAAAGCGACGATCGATTTGAGCAGAATCCTGTACGAGGGCGCACAGGCGGAAAGAAAGGTCAGTGTTTTCGATCCTGCATGCGCATACGATTTCAAACTGGAAAAGACAAAGGATGAATCCGTTTTATTAAAGAAGAAAGAAGTAAAGGCAGCCATTGCGAACGGAACAGAAATATCCTGCAGCGTGAAGCTGACCAATACCGACCGTACCTTCGGCACACTTCTGGGCGCAGAAATCACAAGACAGCATCCGGAAGGACTGCCTGAGGATACCATCACGATTCACTGTGAAGGCGCAGGCGGACAGAGCTTCGGTGCATTTTTGCCAAAAGGTCTGACCTTATCCCTGTGCGGTGACAGCAACGACTATTTCGGCAAGGGACTTTCCGGCGGCAAGCTGGCAGTCTTTGCACAGGAAAAAGCGAAATTTAAACCGGAAGAAAATATTATTATCGGCAACGTTGCCCTTTACGGCGCAACAAGCGGGGAAGCTTATATCGCAGGTGTGGCAGGAGAACGGTTCTGTGTCCGCAATTCCGGTGCAACTGCTGTTGTAGAAGGCGTCGGAGAGCATGGCTGCGAGTATATGACTGGTGGTCATGTGGTTGTACTGGGACCTACCGGCAAAAACTTTGCGGCAGGTATGAGCGGCGGCATCGCTTATGTACTGGATGAAGAAAGCTGTCTGTATAAAAACCTGAACAAGGAAATGGTACTCATGGAGAAGGTGGAGACCAAGTTTGACCAGGAGGAGCTCCGTGCCATGATCGAGGCGCATGTGCGCAATACCGGTTCCAAAAAGGGACAGGAGGTACTGGATCACTTTAAAGAGTATCTGCCGAAGTTCAAAAAGATCATTCCTGGAGATTACAAGCGGATGCTGCAGCTGTCCTCCCAGTTTGAGGAACAGGGCATGAGCCGCCAGGAAGCGCAGATTGAGGCATTCTATGCGAGTGTCGGCAGCAGAGCGTAACGGGAGGAAACAGTCATGGGGAAACCTACAGGTTTTTTGGAATATGAGCGTAAAGACGGACCGGTGACGGCTCCAAAGGAAAGAATCAAAAATTTTAAGGAATTTCACGGACAGCTGCCGGAAGAGGAGCAGCGTCTGCAGGGAGCGCGCTGCATGGAATGCGGCGTTCCCTTCTGCCAGGCGGGTACAATGATTGCCGGAATGGCTTCGGGATGCCCGCTGCATAATCTGGTGCCGGAGGTCAACGATCTGGTCTGGCACGGCAACTGGGAACAGGCTTATGTCCGTTTGTCAAAGACTCACTGCTTCCCGGAATTTACTTCCAGGGTCTGCCCCGCGCTGTGCGAGGCGGCCTGTACCTGCGGGCTGCACGCAAAACCGGTTTCCACGAAGGAAAATGAACGTGCGGTCATTGAATATGCTTACGCGAATGGTCTGGTAAAAGGCGAAGAACCAAAGGTACGCACCGGTAAGAAGGTCGCGGTCATCGGCAGCGGTCCGGCCGGATTGTCTGCAGCCTGGAACCTGAACAAACGCGGACACAGCGTAACGGTCTATGAACGTCATGACAGAGTCGGCGGTCTGCTGCGCTACGGCATTCCGAATATGAAGCTGGACAAGAGCATCATCGACAGAAGAATCGAAGTCATGAAGGCTGCCGGCATCAAGTTTATCTGCAATGCAGACGTTGGAAAAGATATTTCCGGCAAGGAGCTGGAAAAAGAATACGACCGCGTGATTCTTTGCGGCGGGGCCTCCCATCCAAGAGATATCCAGGTGCCCGGCAGGGATGCAAAAGGCATCTGGTTTGCGGTGGATTTTCTGGGAACTGTAACAAAGCAGCTCCTGGATACGAATTTTGAAAAAGTGCCCTATGAGCTGGCAAAAGGAAAAAATGTGCTGGTAATTGGCGGCGGAGATACCGGAAATGACTGTGTCGGAACTTCGATTCGGCTGGGTGCGGCAAGCGTGACACAGCTGGAGATGATGCCGAAAGCGCCGGAGTGTCGGGCAGCATCCAATCCCTGGCCGGAATGGCCGAAGGTCTTAAAGACCGATTACGGTCAGGAAGAAGCAATCGATGTATTCGGCCATGATCCGAGAGTTTACCAGACAACAGTAACAGAATTTAAAAAGAAAAAAGACGGAACCGTATGCAGTGCGGTGCTGGTAAGCCTTGAGCCGAAGAAGGATGAAAAGACCGGACGGCTTTCGATGGTTCCCATCGAGGGCACACAGAAGGAAATTCCGGTGGATCTGGTGCTGATTGCAGCCGGATTTTTAGGCAGTGAGGGTTACGTTGCAGAGAGTTTTGGTGTAAAATTAAATGCGAGAACCAATGTGGAAACCGTAAACGGCTCTTACCGCACCGGAAAAGAGAAGATTTTCACTGCGGGAGATATGCACAGAGGTCAGTCACTGGTCGTATGGGCGATTGCCGAAGGCAGGGAAGCCGCAAAGGAAGTGGACAAGTCGTTGATGGGATACACCTACGAGTGACACCACACCGGATCTCCAGCCCAAAAGCCGACCGTGCTTGCACGAAGAAGGCTTTTGGGCTGGAGACCCGCCGAAGCATTCGAAAATTCACAACAGCAATTCAGGGAACAGGCGGACAGACTGTCCGCTAAAGAGGAGAGAGAAGCATGAAAACCAGAGAAGAAATTCTGCAAATGGTAGAGAATGAGGACGTTGAATTCATTCGTCTGCAGTTTACAGACATGTTCGGCACGCTAAAAAACGTTGCCGTGACCGCTACCCAGCTGCAGTATATGAAAGACAACCGCTATCTGATTGATGGTTCCTGCATGTACGGAGAATTGAGAACCGGGGAAGAGGATATGTATCTGTGCCCGGATTTGGATACCTTTGTAATCCTGCCATGGAGACCGCAGCAGGGAAAAGTTGCAAGACTTTTGTGTGATGTCTGCAGGGCAGATGGAACACCGCTTGCGGTCAGCCCGAGAGAAATCCTGAAAAAGACGATAGAAAAGGTCGAAAAGGAAGGATATACGTTTCAGATTGATCCGGAATGTGAATTTTTCCTGTTCCACGAGGACGAAAACGGCGTGCCGACAACCGTAACCCATGAAAAGGCCGGATATATGGATATCAGCCCGCTGGATCTGGGAGAAAATGCCCGCCGTGATATGGTGATGACGCTGGAAGATATGGGGTTTGAAATCGAATCCTCCCATCATGAAAAAGCGCCCGGGCAGCATGAAATTGACTTCCGTTATGCGGGTGCGATGGAAACCGCGGACCGGATTGTGACGTTCAAGACGGCAGTGCGTTCCATTGCAAAGCGGTTCGGTCTTTATGCGACTTTTATGCCGAAGCCAAAGGCTGGTACAGCGGGTTCCGGCATGCATATCAATATTTCCCTGTTTCAGAATGGAAAAAATATCTTCAGCGATCCGGAAGCGGAAGATGGTTTAAGTCAGGAAGCAAAATGGTTCATGGGTGGTATTATGGCCCATGTCAAAGGCATGTGTGCTGTGACGAACCCTCTGGTCAACTCCTATAAGCGTCTGACCTCCGGCTGTGACGCGCCAAGAGATATCATCTGGACAACCAAAAATCATAATACCCTGCTTCGGATTCCTTTTATGCGGGGAGAGGATACCAGGATCGAGCTGCGTTTTCCCGATCCGTCTGCAAATGCGTATTTGACGATTGCCCTCTGCATGGCCGCAGGGCTGGATGGAATTGCGAAGCATCTGGATCCCGGCGCGGAATCTGCACGACTGTTTGCAAGCAGAACGGAGGCGGAAAAGGCTGCAGCCGGTATCGATCATCTGCCGGATACGCTGCGTGAAGCAGTTGCGTTCATGGAAGAGGATTCTTTTGTAAAAATGGTTCTCGGACAGGAGTTCGTGGATCTTTATGTAGAAGCAAAAAAAGCTGAGTGGAATGAGTACATGTCCCAGGTATCCGAATGGGAAGTAGATAAATATCTGTATCGCACTTAAAGGAGTGACAGGATGAGCAGCATCATAATTGTTTTGCCGAAGCTCGAGGACGCAAAACATATCAAAGACATCCTCGCCCGGCGGGGACTGACGGCTGCTGCACTCTGCACAACAGCTTCCATGGCGCTTTCACAGGTACACCAGCTAGACAGCGGTGTCGTGATCTGCAGTTATCGGATCAGGGACATGCACTATACACAGCTGGCGGAATATCTGCCCGATTATTTTGATATGCTGTTGCTTGCTTCTACGTCGGAACTGGAAAGTGCACCGCACGATATGGTGACATTGACATATCCGATTCGTCCAAATGATCTTGCCAGTACTGTGGAGATGATGCTGACACAGCTGGACAGACGGTTAAAGAAGCGCAAAAGCCAGCCGAAAAAGAGAACGGAACAGGAACAGAACTATATTAACAATGCAAAATGGTTGCTGATGGAAAGAAATCATATGACAGAGCAGGAGGCGTTCCGCTATATTCAGAAAAGCAGCATGGATTCCGGCACGAACATGGTTGAAACCGCGCAGATGATTCTGCTGCTGATTTATGACGGATGAGGAAAAAGAACATGTTTACAATCAATGAAAATTACTTAAAACTGCAGGGAAGCTATCTTTTTTCCACAGTAGCAAAAAAGGTGGCTGCCTACAAAAGCATGCATCCGGACAAAACAGTCATCAGTCTCGGGATCGGAGATGTGACGCTGCCGCTTGCACCTGCGATTATCGAGGCGCTGCAGAAAGCGGTTGCCGAGATGGGCACAAAGGAAGGCTTTCATGGCTATGCACCGGAGCGGGGCTATGATTTTTTATTAAACGCGATTGCAAAAGAGGATTTTGCAGCACGGGGCTGCGAGATTTCTCCGGATGAGATTTTTGTATCGGACGGTGCAAAGTGTGATGTCGGAAATATTCAGGAGATTTTTGGAACCGATAATCTTGTTGCGGTCTGCGATCCGGTTTATCCGGTCTATGTGGATACGAATGTCATGGCAGGCAGAACCGGTGTATATGACAAAGCGCTGGGCACATATGAGGGACTGGTATACATGCCCTGTACCCAGGAAAACGGCTTTGCACCGAAGCTTCCTGATAAGACACCGGATCTGATCTACCTGTGCTTTCCCAATAATCCGACTGGTGCAGCGATTACAAAGGAAGCACTGCAGAAATGGGTCGATTATGCAAATGAAATTCATGCGGTCATTCTTTTTGATGCGGCATATGAAGCCTATATCACGGAAGAGAATATCCCACACAGCATCTATGAGTGTGAGGGTGCAAAGACCTGTGCCATCGAGATGCGCAGCTTTTCCAAAAACGCGGGCTTTACCGGACTGCGTCTCGGTTACACGGTTGTTCCCAAGGAACTTGTCAGCAATGGTGTGTCCTTAAATGACTTATGGCTTCGACGTCACGGCACGAAATACAACGGCGCGCCTTATATCGTCCAGCGCGCAGGTGAGGCGGTTTATTCGGAGGCAGGAAAGGCACAGATCAAGGAGCAGATTGCCTACTACATGGAAAATGCCCGCCAGATACGCGAGGGCTTAATTGCAGCGGGTTATCAGGCCTTTGGCGGTGTCAATTCTCCCTATGTCTGGTTAAAAACCCCGGACAACCTGACCTCCTGGGAGTTCTTTGATAAGCTTTTAAATGAAGCACAGGTAGTCGGTACGCCCGGCTCAGGATTCGGCGCAAGCGGCGAAGGGTATTTCCGCCTGACTGGCTTCGGAACACATGAAAATACAAAAGAAGCGATCAAACGGATTCAGGCTTTGAAGACGAAATAAGGATTCAGCTTTTGATCCGGAGAAAAGAAATAAAAAACAACAGAATGTACGATCTGCGAACACTCTGTTGTCGAAAATTGAGAGGTTGTCGCACCTGCGGCAGCCTCTTTTTTATCGTATAGGAAACTTCGTTTCTATACGATAAAAAACGCTCCGCGAGGATGCGCACTCGGCGCAAGGGTAGATGGTTGCTAAAGCAAC
>OLPN01002419.1_pt1 | contig 14537 bp, 6 predicted proteins | sample 1672601 | NCBI WGS metagenome assembly OLPN01 (sample SAMEA3136704, study PRJEB25190) | human gut metagenome | reverse complement strand
GCTCACCGCGACCCCGACCCCCACGCCGACGGCGGCGCCTACCGCGACCCCGACGGCGACACCCACCGCGAAACCGACGCCCACCGTGACGCCGATACCGGATGACGAGGAGAACGGCGAAAGCGAAGAAAAATTTGTAACCTTCGCGGCAGTCAATGCAGTTGCGGAGGGCGGCAAACCGCAACCCGGCACGACGTACACCTTCTACTTTGCCCCGCCTGCCAGCTGGGGCAAAAGCGATAAGGTCAAATTCACAGGCAAGCGCGGCACGGGCACTGAAGAGAAGTCTAAAGAGATAACCCGCGAAATGAGCCGAGTCCCAGACTATTGGACCAATGATGATCAAAAACGCCCAATTTATGTCGTGAGTCTGCGATACGAGGACAACGAATCGGCGGAGTGTACATATGGCGGTTATGTATATATAAAGTTTACATCAGAATCAGGTAAGCATACCATTCAAATGAATGGGCCGATAAGCGAAGGCACTAACACATGGCTGTATGTTAATGCCATGGGGGACCATATCTTTGACGCGGGCGGCCTAAGTGACACCACAGACACCACATGGAACCCCAACTGCCTGAAACCCTACGCCGATGTCGCCCAGCAGATTCCCTATACCGGCCAGAAAATCTATTTTCAAAACAAAACGGAGAACACTCTCACCGGTATCAAAGTGACGTTCTACAAAAAAGACGGTGATAAATACGAGGTAGTCGGCAATCCGCAGACCATTAAATCGTTTGACGCAGACGGCGTCTCTGAGGGAATCGAGATTCCGGATGGTCCTTGCCGCTATGTCGGCTTCACCGATGAAAACAACCAACCCATCGGCAAAACGTACTATAACTTCTACAACGATGACGTTGCTTCGGATGAGGTAGGTACATTCCAGTATAACGCCCAAACGAATTACTGCTTTATCTACAAGGGGCTGTCTGACGTCCAGTGGGGCGAGCCCAACACAACACGCATTTACTTTGACGCGACGTTCTCGGATATGTCGTACCAGAACGATTCCGAAACGACAGACGGAATGCCGGGAAACGACGGAAAGCTCTACTATATCCTGACCGGGGCCGGCCAAGAGCCGTCGACAGGTGAGATGACCCGGCTGGAGGATCGTTCCGAGTCAAGACACCTTTGGTATGTAAATGTCCCGGAAGGCTACACGAGCGTACAGTTCTCCGATACAGAAACCCCGCCGACGAGCGATATCAATGGCCGTGCAACGAACACGCTGACATGGGATAGCAGCCTGGAAGAGCCGTGCTTCTATGCGGACACCGGCGATGACATTACCTACGGCGGCGGTTATCGGGATGGCTATTGGGGTAAAAAATCTGATATCCGCGATGCGGAAGCGGGCAAGAAGAAGGTCGACCAGAACAGGGAACCGGTCGTTAATCTTGAAAAGAAGGAATTTACCCAGCAAGCTAACACAAAGTATATCAGTACAACGCTGTATGACTACTACTCGGATTACGAGTTGAACGGAAATAACCGAGCAAATTATAACTACGGGAAGTATAACGACCAGCGCAGTTATGTCACGTTTGAACAGTTTGACCGTGCCCTAAGTGATTATTACAGCGAGTATGCCACTGAAAAGAATACGCCAATCAAGTATCCGCTTTATACCGGTCATTTCCAGCCAAGCAATATGGACAATAGGTTTGCAACCATTGCAAATAACCTGGGACTGTACGGCTGGGGTTGGTATGACCATGGGACGGACGAAGAATCACGGAAAAGCTATTGGCGCTTTATAGCAGCAAATAACTCAAATTACAATGCGACTTACGATGCGAATAAAAGGGAGGGAGATTATACACAGCGCGTTCATAGCGCCTTCCAAGGCCTGGTCAATACCAATTTGACTAGTGACGGAAGCCCAACTATAGCGGAAACAACGCTTATAGAACCGCATTTTAATGAGGCATTCTTGACAGGCAAAAACAAAGCAAAAGCGGTTTTGGGCAAGGTCTACAAAGATGTTGCGTTCCCCTTTAAGCAAGCACCGGTCTTTGCAGATCAAAACAATGCTAGTGACCCGGAAAATGCAGCGCAGTACTGGTACTTCGATAGTAATGAAACGTCACTCTATCTAAAACAGGATGGAGAGGATTATTACTTAGAGGGCAGCGGCACGGATCCGCATTCTTCGAACCGAAATTCGTCAAACACCGAGACTGGTCACGGGTTCTTCCCCTTCAACCAGAACATAACAACCGGAGGTGCCAACCAGTATAACTACGGCTTTGGTGCTAAGCTGCAATTTGACTTTACGTTGACAGATGACGGCAATGTCGTAGTAGGAAAAGATGAGAAAGTCCCCATCAAGTTCTTCTTCTCCGGCGATGATGATGTTTGGGTGTTTATCGACAACAAGCTGGTTTTGGACGTCGGTGGTGCGCATGGTAGGGTTGACGGTCTGCTGGAATTTAGCGCAGCAGGCGACAAAAATACAGTAACAGCGTATGTCAGTGACGCGAAAGCGGGCCAAACAGATGGCTTTGGTATTACCTATGAGAAGATGGAGAAGCCAAAGACTGTAACCTTTAACAAGGCTAACAAGAACGATAACACCGCAACCAGGACGTTCAACTATCAGAGCGACAAATATCAGAACAAAGAACCGATGACGCTCACCAAGAACACCAAGCACACCCTTACCATGTACTACATGGAGCGCGGTATGTGGGAGTCCAACATGGCGGTGGCGTTCAACTTCCCGGACCATAACGAGCTGCAGGTGGAAAAACAGGTCGATGCGAACGATGTTCGCGGCTTGCTGCAACCCTACTTCACGGATCCCACCCGCCAGTTCACGGTCGGCATCAAAAACTGGGCGACCCATTATGCCGCACTGAACCCGACGGCAACAACGGATGCAGGCGGCGGCTCCGGCATCGGCTTTACGACCAAGCAGTATACCATCAAGGACTATGGCTCGGTAAATGCGGGCCAACTGATGGACGCAACCGGTGCGCAGTATACCACCAGCAAGGACGAAAAGACCCGCATGGTGAACGACGGCAAGTTTACCCTGCAAAACGGTGAAACCGTCACCTTTGCGGATCAGTTCCGGCGCGGCAGTTATATCTCGCTGCAAGAGGACCTGCAAGAGGACGCCGACAAGAAACTGTATGCCCCCACCTGGGAGATCTACGAGAACGGCAAGCTCGTCACGAAAAACCAAGGCGATAGTACCGTTGAGGTTCCAGACGGTACTCTGCAGGAAATGAAGGGCAATGGCACAACCCCGGATGATGGCCGTAAGGAAAAGTACCAAACGGGCATCAAAGACGGACGGACGATTGAGAACACCGGCTACACAGTAACCCAAAAGCCGGAAAACTCCATCGTGTTCCGCTCGTACAGGGACCCGGACGGTACAGACCAGTTCACCAAGTTGAAGGTGAAATTCATCAACAAAGTCAAAACCGGCTCGCTGAGCATCACCAAACAGGTGCCGGACGACGAGTATGAGAAGTTGAAGAATGAAACGTACACCTTTACCGTGCAGTACACGAACATCGGCGGCCTGGGCGGCGACAAGACAGAAACCGAAACAATTAAAGTGAAAGTCGGCGATACCTATAAGCTGGACGGGATACCGATTGGAACGGATGTTACAATCACAGAAGAGACCCCGAAGAATCAGTATATCAAGAGCATCACCGTGGACGGAACGTCAGTAGACGGCAACAAAGCCTGCGTCAATATTGGTGAGGACAAGACGGACGAGAACGGCAAAACGACACCCGGCGTTCAGGTGGTGTTCACCAACACGGCACGCAAGCAGATCCCTATTACTGTAGAAAAGACATGGCAGAATGCCAAAGGTGAGGAGCTTATCACCGGCCTGCCGACATCGATTTGGATCAAATTGCAGCGCCGCCATAAGGGCAGTACGAGTGATACGGACTGGGAAAATGTGCAGGGCACGGCAGTTGAACTGACGAATGGAACGTGGACACACACGTTCCCCGGCATGGATGCCTATGACATCAGCGACAATATCAATACCTATTATGAGTACCGCGTGATGGAATCGGATGCGGAAAATGGCAAGTACATCGCCGACGGCACGCTGAAACTGGGTGACTATAATTACCAAGTTGACAGCGAAACGCAAACCATAACGAAAGATGTTGAATTGGCATCGCTTACCCTGACCAACACGCAGGTGCCGCCGGTGTATGAGCTGGCTATCACCAAGCAGGGCCTTGACGAGAACGGCAAAACCGAGCCGCTGAACGGCGTGGAGTTCAAGCTGGAAAAGCTGAACGACAACGGCGTTGATACGACGTTTAATGACGGCAAGGGTTCCATGACCGAGACGACCAAGAGTGTTGGCGGCAACGCGGGCAAGTGCAGGTTTACAAACCTGTCTGAGGGCAGCTACCGTTTGACGGAGCTGAAAACCGTGGACGGCTACAACCTGCTGGCCGCACCGATCGAGTTTACCCTGCAAAAAAACGAATGCCTGATAAACGGCACGAAGCAAGACGGTATGGTTACAGGCAACCCCGCCGAGGGCTACACGGTGAGTTTGATCATCAACAACCGCAAGGGCTTTACGCTGCCGCACACCGGCGCGGACGCCCCCAGCCTGTGGCTGCTGATCGGCCTGCCGCTGCTGGTGGCCGGGCTGCTGGTGCTGGTATTCCGCTACAATCGGAAAGGGGGCAAGCGTTCCTGATATGGCCCCCGATTTCCCCGCTACGATAATCTTAAAAAGAAAGAGGTTATGACAGATGAAACTAAAACGTTTCCTTACCGGCGTCCTCAGCGCCGTAATGGCCCTCAGCGTCTGCGCCCTCCCCGCCGCTGCGGATGACGCAAATACAACGACCACAGCGCCTTCTACTAGTACGATTGATACTGGTAAAAAAGGTTCTATCACGATTCACAAGTATGTGATGACCAATGTTGGTGACGCAAAAACGTCTAATAATGGTGAAACTGTGGGCGCGAGCGAAATCCCTACTGGCGCAACAGCGGCTTCCGGTGCCAAGTTTACCTTGTATAAGGTTATGGCACAGGACGATTTGATTAAGTACTACAATGGCGAAAATGCTACCTACAAAGATAAAGAACCAGTTTACACGGACTTTGTAGATGATGATAATGGTACTTATACGATTAAATCCAGCGCAACAGTGACTGGCTATACGCCTGTTAATGCAACGACAGATAAAAACGGTTTGGCCAAGTTTGGAGGCCTTGACATTGGTCTGTATGTTGTAATCGAAACGGAGACACCGAAGGCTGTTACAAAGCCTGTAACGCCTTTCCTGGTTTCTGTCCCCATGACCAAAGTCGTGACAGCGGACAGCAAGCAGACAGCAACGGAATGGCTGTATGACATTCACGTCTACCCGAAAAACAGCACGGCTGTCGGTGAAGTTACACTGAAAAAGATGGGTGCTGTTGGCGACAAAACGGATAAAAGCGCAGCGCCGTTGGCAGGAGTTCAATTTAAACTGGAGCATTTAAGAGATGGTGCGGATGCCAGTGTTGAGTCTAACTGGGAGCACATCAAGAACGAGAATGACGGAGACTATTTTACGACGGCAGACAAGACAGGTGTGCTGACGGTAAAAGGTTTGAAGCCGGGTATTTATCGCTTTACCGAGATTGGCTATGCGACTGGTAGCGAGAATAAATTCATTATCAATGATGGTGCGAAGTATGTTTTTGAGGTCACGGCCAACGACGATAACACTGTAACTGTCAATAAGCTGCGCGACGCAGAGAATAATGCGGACTATGAGGCCACAAACAGCCAGGTTACGGTTTACAACTACGCCCCTGATGTGGACAAGGATGTTAAAGATCGTGTGAAAGGCGAGTACCAGCAGGGCGCTGATTATGCGGTTGGCGATACCATTGAATACAAAGTGAAAGTGGTTATCCCGGCCAATATTGGCAAGCTGAAAACCTTCTTCCTGACGGACACCCCGACGAACCTGACGGACAAAACGGATTCCATCAAGTTTTACAGTGATGCAGAATGCGCGACTGAAATTGCGAGCACCGATATTCTGATTGGCACAGACGGCATTGCAGCATATGAGACCGACGGCTTCAAGATTACATTTGATACTGCAAAGCTGAACAATCAGACTTACGCAGGTAAGACTATCTACATCAAGTACAATGCAGAATTGAATAAGGGAGCTGCTGTTACTACCACCGAAGGCAACCACAACACGATTGACCTGACCTACTCCAAGAAAACTTCTACCGGAAGTGATAATGAAGAAACTAAAGACGATTGGAATAAAATTGAGGATACGGCTGTTGTCTACACCTTCCAAATCGATATCACTAAAACAGACGGTAGCAAAAATGCGTTGAAAGGTGTAGAGTTTGACCTGTACGATGAGGTTGCAAAAGGAACGGCCAATGCGTTGACGGATGAGAAAGCAAAGGCACTCGGCTTTACGAATACGTCTGTGGCTTATAAAAAGGTTGACCATGGTGTTACTGCGGACGACGGCAAACTGACCTTTAAGGGCCTGAGCAACAGCAGCACGAATGTGGCAAACGGTACAAACCGCTATTGGCTGGTTGAGACCAAGACTGTTGACGGTTACAACCTGCTGGCTAAGCCCGTTGAAGCAAAATTAGACATTGCCTATATGACAAAGTGGTCGGAGAAAAAAGAGTATAGCAACGGTAAACTTGTTAAACACACGCGCAGCGAAGAAAAGTTTGACAAAGACGAAACGACCAATGCAGATAGCCGCGATACGGCTGCTGTAATGAATGGCGGCACGCAGAAGGGTACTTCTGGCGAAGGCAATACAACTATTGGTTCTCTGTCCACCGAAATCGTCAACAAGAAGGGCTTCCAGCTGCCTGTCACCGGTGGTTTTGGCACACTCCTGTTCAGCGGTATCGGCGTGCTGCTGGTGCTGGCCGGTGTGGCGGTGCTGTTCAGCATGAAAAAGAAGAACGACCGCACTTAAAACCGCATGATGCAAACACCAAAAGATAATTAGAAGGGTAAACCCATAGGGGAAGGGCCGGGATTGGCTCTTCCCCTATGGTGGTTATGGGGGTATAATATAAGGCAAGGGGGATATGGCGGCGGGGTGGAATCCCTCCGGCCGCCGATGGCGGCCGCCGCTCCCCTTCCGGCGCTTCGCGCCACCTCCCCCGTCCCGGGGGAGTCTGTCTTTGACAAGGGCGGCTTGCGGGCCGATGCAGGCATCGGCCCCTGCAAATTGCCACAGATATTTCCCCCACGAACAGAAAGGCACACCTATGGATACCACAGGCAAATTAAAACTTGGATTTGCGGCGCTGATGATTCTGTCGGGCATCGGCGTGGCGATGTACCCGGTCGTCAGCAACGCGGTGGCACAGCGCCATGCGTCGGCGGTCATTGACAGCTACGACGATACCGTCCAATCCATGGATACAGAAAAGCTCGATGCTGCAAAAGAAGCGGCCCGCAGCTACAACGAACAGCTCAGCAATGCCGTGGGCCGCGACGCGGCGGGCGAAGCCGCCGACACCGGCACAAGCTATGTGGACCTGATGGACGTGGGCGAGAGCCTGGGCTACATAAAAATCCCGAAAATCGACGTCAATCTGCCGATTTATGAGGGCACCAGCGACGAGGTGCTGCTCAAGGGCGTCGGCCATCTGGAAGGGTCGAGCTATCCGCTTGGCGGCGACAGCACCCACAGCGTGCTGACAGGCCACCGCGGCCTGGCCGAGGCCGTCCTGTTTACCGATTTGGACAAAATGCAGGAGGGTGACAAATTTTACCTGCACGTCATGGACGAAGTCCTAGCCTACCAGGTCGACCAGGTCAAGGTCGTGGAGCCGGAACACACCGAGGATTTGGAAATCATCCCCGGCGGGGACTACTGCACCCTTGTCACCTGCACGCCCTATGCCATCAACACCCACCGTATGCTGGTGCGCGGCGTGCGCGTGCCCTACAACGGCGAGGACGAGGACGCCGACACCCCGCAGGCCGTGCAGTACCAGGCATTGAACACCGGCAACATCGTCAAGCGCGTGGTGGACGCCTGGCCGTGGATCAGCGTGACCGGCAGTATTATCATCGGCGGCGAGGCACTGCTGCTGCTTTTGCTGCTGCACCGCTGCAAAAAGCGCGAGGAGGAAGACTGATGAAACGCCTGCTGCTGCAAATTTTTGCGTGGCTTGCCATACTGGTGGGCGCGGGGCTGATGCTGCAGCCGACGGTCAGCCAATACCTGACCCGCCGCAAAAGCACCGCCGCCGTGGAAACCTTTGTGCAGTCTGCCGCCGAGTCCGCCGCCGTGGCCGCTGACGACTCGGCTGCCGAAAACACGCGCCCCTACGCTGATTTGTACGACGCCCTGCAAGCCTACAACGCGGAAATCTACGCCGCGGGGCAAAGCGGGCTGAAGGACCCCTTTGCCTACGAGACGCCCGCCTTTGACCTGACGGCCTACGGCCTGCCCGATGATATGATCGCCGCGCTGTGGGTGCCGCGCCTGGATTTAGATTTGCCGGTGTATCTGGGGGCCAGCACCGAAAACATGGCCCGGGGCGGCGCACTGCTGGGGCAGACCTCGATGCCGCTGGGCGGCGCGAACACCAACACCGTGATCGCCGCCCACCGCGGTTACTACGGTGCGGAGATGCTGCGCAATGTGCAGCAGATACAGCTCGGCGATAAAATCACGCTGACAACACCGTGGGATACGCTGGTCTACCGCGTGCGCGAACTAAAAATTATACAGCCGGACGATATAAATGCGGTGCTGATACAGCCGGGGCGCGACCTGCTGACCCTGACGACCTGCCACCCCTACACCCAAAATACCCAACGGTATCTGGTTATTGCCGAGCATGACCCCGGTGCCGCGCCCGCGACCCATGCGGAGGATCTGACCGAGTGTGACGAGACATGGGACGCTGCGCCGCGTCAGGTGACCGTGGAAACCGACGGCACGACCGCGCTGGAGGAGGTTGCGCCCGAAAGCATCAGCCCCTTGCCCAACGAGGGCGGCAGCGAGGATGCGGGCGGTGCGTACTCCAACTGTATGATTTGGCTGGAAAACAACGCCCTGTGGGCAGGAATTGTGCTGATTGCCGCCGTCATCGGCTGTATGCTGATCTGGCGCGGCCACAGAAAGGATTGACCCATGCAGAATTTCAACGAAAAAGCGCTGGCTGTGACAGCCGAGGTGAGCAAGGCTGTGCTGGGCAAGCCCGAGGTCGTGCTGAAAATAATGATGGCGATGCTGGCCCGCGGTCATGTGCTGATCGAGGACATCCCCGGCGTGGGCAAAACCACGCTGGCACAGGCGTTTGCCCGCGCCATGGACCTGACCCAGAACCGCGTGCAGTTTACACCGGATGTCCTGCCGTCCGATATTGTGGGGTTTTCGCTCTATCAAAAGGAAACCGGCAAGTTTGTCTACCACCCCGGCGCGGTCGCGTGCAACTTGTTTTTGGCTGATGAGATCAACCGTACCAGCGCCCGCACCCAGTCCGCCCTGCTGGAGGTCATGGAGGAGAGCGCCGTCACGGTGGATGGCGTAACGCGCCCGCTGCCCCAGCCGTTCACGGTCATGGCTACAGAAAACCCTGTCGGCTCGGTCGGCACGCAGATGCTGCCGGAGTCGCAGCTGGACCGTTTTATGGTCTGCGTAGTCATGGGCTACCCTGACGCCGAGGCGGAAATGGAAATTCTGGCCCGCCAGCCGCGCCATGCCCTGCTGGACCGTGTGCAGTCCGTGATGGACAAAAACGACCTGCTGGCCATGCAGCAGCAGGTGGATGAAGTGTTTATGAGTGACGAGATTCGGCGGTATATCGTCGAGCTTTCCCGCGCAACGCGGCAGGACGGCCGATTGGCGCTGGGGCTGTCGCCCCGTGCATCGCTGGCCGTGGCCGGTATGGCCCGCGCCGCAGCCTACCTGAGCGGACGCAGCTTTGTGGCCCCGCAGGATGTGACCGCGATTTTTTCCGATGTGACCCACCACCGTCTGCGCCTGACCGAGCAGGCGCGCACCGGCGGCGAGACGGTGGAGAACATTATTGCGGATGTTCTGCACACCACGCCGCGCCCCCGCCCGGAGAAGCCGTCCCATGGCAGGTAAGGTCGGCTGCGGGCTGCTGCTGGCCGTGCTGTTTGCCGTGGCTGCAGTCAGTCGTGCGCCGTTTGCGGTGTTTCTGCTGGCATGGGCAGTGCTGGTGGTGGTGTTTCTGGCGTGGTATGCCCGCACACTGCGCCGGGATGTGACGGCAATGTTGCAGCTGCCCGCCCGCCCTGTGCGCCCCGGCGAGGAATTTGCCGTGCTGGTGCAGCTGCACAACGCCGGGCGGCGGCCTGTGCCGGAGCTGCGTGTCGTTTTGCAGGCAGTGGACGCCGAGAGTGGTACGGCGATCGAATTGCCCTGCGGTGCAATGCTGGCCCCGGGTCAGCGTGCCGACCTGCGCGTAACGCTGCGCGCCGCCAAAAGCGGCCTGTGGCAGTTCCGCGTGCGGGAAATCACGGTGCGCGACCCGCTGGGCCTGTTTGCAGTGCCCTGCGCCGTGCCGCCCCAAAGCCGGGAACTGTGTGTACTGCCGCCCGCCGAGGGTGAGGACGATGGCGCGGGCACAAAGCCGCAAAATAAGGTGGAGAAGGTGACCGCCGCAGGCCACGACATGGCTGACGGCGTTTACGACCTACGGCCCTACCGTGCGGGGGATTCACTGAAGCAGATACACTGGAAGCTGACTGCCCGCGTGGGCGAGCTGACCGTGCGTGAGCCGCTGGGCGCGACCTATTGCGCCGACCCGGCCGGGGCAATCATGGCTGAGGGAGCCGATGCGCCGCAGCAGGTGCTGCACTTCGCTCAGACTGCCGTAAAACGGCTGCGCACTATGACCCGCCGCCGGACCGCCGACCCAGACACGGGGCTTGTGTTTATTGACCGTGTGCTGCTGCCCCGCACCGGGGCTGCGGCGCGCCCTGTGCTGGAAACGGCAGTGGATTTGCTGATTTTGGAATTGCTGGCGTTGGGTCTGTTGGCGGCTTTGAACGGCGCGTTTGCGCTGGCGCTGCCTGTTTGGGTATGGCTGGGCACGGCGGCGCTGTGCCCGGTGTGGCTGGCACTGCACCGCGCCCCACTGCCCAACGCTGCCCGCCGTGGAATGATGCTGGCGCTGGCTGTGGGGTATCTGGTGCTTCTGTTTGTGGTGCAGCGGACATTTCTGGCCGGTGCGCAGCAGTGCGCGGATGCCGTAAGACTGTGCCTGAATACACGATTCGACGCAAATTTTGCGGTGGTGACTTCGCCGATCCCGGCGCAGAGGGGGCTGTTTGTGCTGCTGGCTGCGATCCCTGTCACGGCGTTTCTGGCCGCAGTAACCGCCTGGCACGCCGATGCACTGCTGCTGGGGCTGGCGCTGCTGCCGGTCGTGGTATTTACACTGCTGGCCGGGACAGGCAGCGCCGTTTTGGGATGGCTGCTGCTTCTGCCCGGCTGGTTGGGGGCCTGCGCGGCGGCGCGGTCGGTGCAGCGAAAGCGGCTGTGGGGTGGCAAGGATTCCGCCGCCTATGCTGCCAACCTGCAGACCCACCGCACAAACCAAAAATTGGCCGCTTCCAGTATGGCAGTGGCCTGCACCGTATTGTTTTTGCCAGCACTGGTGATGCGCCCTGTGCTTACGCTGCCGCTGAACGCGCTGCAGCCGGTGACCGACAAGGCTCAGGCAGCGGTGCTGAGCGTCGCAATTGAGTGGCTGCCGAAGATCAGCGGCGGCGCATTGAATTTCCATCTCAGCGCGGCGGCGGGCGGCGTTGAGGATGGCAGCCTGACCCAAGGTGACGGCCTTGCGCTGACCGGGCTGGAGGATCTGATGGTCACGGCCAGTGCCATGCCGGAGGAGACCGTCTATCTGCGCGGTTTTATTGGTGCGGACTATGACGGAACAAGATGGCAGGCGGGTGATGCCGCAGCCTTTGACAGTGCGGCGTCCAACTGGAAGACCGATGGCAACGGTCGGCTGGCCATAGCCAACCTGCCGTTTTTGCGCGCGGCCTACAGTGGCACAGAGCCCCGGCAAATGACTGTGCAGCGTCTGCATGCAAATGATGCTTACACTTTTGCACCGTATAATGCGTATTTTAACGATTACTACACGCCGGACGGTGATGGAGCCATTGCAGGGCAGACCACACAGGATGATACATTCTACTATTTTCCGCGCAAGCAGGCCAAAGAATTGCTGGCCGCCCGCGCTGACGGTGACGCCAGTGTGCTGGATCGTCTTGAAAGCGCCTATGCTGCCTATGCCGAGGCACGTTATCTGGCTTTGCCCGCAGGCGCGGAGTACGATGCAATCAGGGAAGAACTTGACGCACTGGTGAAGGAGCGCAAGCTGAAGGACAACGATACCGATGGCCGCCGCACGCTGGTGCGCAGTTGGCTGAATGAGCGCTGCCATTACAGCGCCGATGCCGCCGCGCCTGATGGGGCGGATCCGGTACTCTGTTTTTTGAACGAGAGCCATGCCGGCAGCAGCACGCAGTTTGCTTCGGCGGCGGTGGTGCTGTGCCGAATGCTGGGACTGCCGGCCCGGTATGTAGTGGGCTATGCCGCGCCACAAAGCCTGTTTACTGCCCAAGGGGACGGCAGTTACCGTGCTGTTTTGCAGGATGACAACGCGCACGCATGGGCTGAGGTCTATCTTGCCGGGCAGGGCTGGACGCCGCTGGAAGTGACGCCCGGCATGGCAGCGGAGCTCACTGAAGGTGAACTGTCAGCTGATACACCGCTGGCCGGACAGAATGCTGCCAACGAAGATGACGCACCGCTGCCAACACAAAACGAAACGCAAACCCCTGACAGTACATCGCGGAATACGGCACTGCTGTGGGCGTTGCCGGTAATTTTGTTGCTGGCCGTGCTGGTGATAGTCGAGGTTCGCCGTGTGCGCCGCACACCGCTGCAGATCGTGCAGGCGGAGTTCCGCGCGCTCTACCGCAAAATGCGGCGCTGCGGGCTGGGGGAGAATGTCTCCTCCGATGAGGCGGCGTTTTCGGAATTTTTGCAGGCGCATTGCCCGCAAACAGACGGCGAGACAATTCAAAGCATGCTGGCTGCTGTGCAGACGGCACAGTTTGCACCCGGGCCGTGTACACAGGAAACAGCGCAATGGGTGCGCACCATTTGCCGGAAACTGCGCAGAAAAATGCGCAAGGGCGTTGCGTAAAAATGTGAAATGTATAAAAAATAGTTGACGGTTCGTAAAAAAATGATTATGATAATAGTAAAATAGCTGCGGGAGATGAGAAATGATGGCGTGCTTGCCGATGAATGATAAAACGGTCGATATTACGCAGAGTACGGAGACGGCGGATGCGCCAAAAACAAAGGTATACCGTTCGATGATCGGAAACGGACGCATCAGCCCCGCAACCCGTCAGCGCGTGCTGGACTATGTGAAGAAGCACAACTGTACCCTCGATGTACCCGCCTGCGAGGCGGATAATCGTTGCTCGTACAACATTTCACTGGTGATTTCAAAGCAGTTCTCCGACTTTGAGATGCCTTTTTTGCGCAAGATAATGCGCTCAGTCTACTATGTGGCGGGTGAGTACGATTATGATGTCCTGCTGACACTTGTGGACGAGAACGAGACCCACCCTGTGGAGCGGCTGCTGGGCAACCGGAAAATTGACGGCTTGATTTTGACCCGCACGCTGGAGCGCGACCCGCTTATACCATTGCTGAAAGCGCGCAAGCTGCCGTTTGTCGCTATTGGTCAGCCAGAGGATGATGAAATCCTCTCGGTCGATCACGACCAGGTAGGCGGTTGCCGCGAGATGACGAGCCTGCTGTTGATGAAGGGCATGAAGCATATAGCGCTGCTGGGTGGCAGCATGCTGTACACAGTCAACCAGTCCCGGCTGGAGGGCTTCCGACAGGCCTATGACAAGATTGGACAGGTAATTGATGAAGGCTTGCTGTTTTTGGAGCTGGAAACAGATGATCTCCGGATGTGGGCTGTGCAGCAGGCAGTAGAGCGCGGTGCGGATTGCATCCTGTGCATGGACGAGCGTCTTGCTCAGCTGTCGCTGAATGTACTAAAGCAGCTGAACCTGCGTGTGCCGCAGGATATCCGACTGGCATCGCTGTATGACAGCGAGAATCTGGCCAATGCCGTGCCGCCCATCACAGCAGTACAATTTAATGCCGACATTCTGGGCCTCAAGGCTACCCAACAGCTGCTGTGCGCATTGCAGGGGGAGGAGGTGGAGACTAGAATAGAACTGGGCTATCAAGTGAGTCTGCGGGAGTCAACGCAGATATAGTGTGCGGTTTTGCAAAGATTTCAGAACATGCTTGCAGATACGCAGGGGCAGTTGTAATGTTTCTTGGGCGATTGATTACCTTTATATAAGGGATAAGGGGCCGCGATACATTTCTACACCGCTAACCTTACCCTCCGCACTGTAGGGGCCGGGCATGCCCTGCCCGCAACCCTGCCCTGCCCGCAACCCTGCCATTGCATTCTGT
>OLPN01002413.1_pt1 | contig 14565 bp, 10 predicted proteins | sample 1672601 | NCBI WGS metagenome assembly OLPN01 (sample SAMEA3136704, study PRJEB25190) | human gut metagenome | reverse complement strand
CAGCCGCCGGAGCGGTGCTTAAGCCGTAAGGCGGGAATTGTGCGGTATTGCCTAAAATAAAAATGACCATCCAGCGTACATGTTGGATGGTCATTTTTTATACAATATCGCACTCGATCGGCGTTTCAAACAACCGCGTTACTTCCGCGCGGTCGTCTGTCTGGCCCAGCGCCCACATCAGTTTCACGGCGACGGCCTCGGGGGTCATGTCGCGGGCCTCCAATACGCCGGGCAGCTCGCCCACGGCGCGCCCCACCTCGTAAACGGCAAGGTCGCAGCCCTCGTGGGGAACCTGCGTTGTAAACACCGCCAGCCGCCCGCTCTCGCACCAGCGGCGCAGCTCGGCAAACATGGCGCCATGTTCTCCGCCTGGCAGGCCGCCGACGCCGAAACTCTCCAACACCAGCGCCCGGTAATGCGGGGCCAGCATCGGAATGATATCAGCCCGCATCCCCGGCACAAGGCGCAGCACAAAAACGGCGGGGTCGAGCTTTTCATAGAACCGCACCGGCGGCAGCGCAGCCGGACGGCGCAGGAAAAGGACAAGCCGCGTGTCGCGAAAAACCGCCGTCTCCGGGTAGTCGATGCTGGAAAACGCGTTGAAGCTGCGGGTGCGGGTCTTGCGGGCGCGGGTGCCCAGAATGACCTTGTTGTCAAATACCAGCTGCACGCCCCATGCACCGTCACTGACCGCATAGACAAAGGCGCGGTACAGGTTGTTGCGGGCGTCCGTGTCGCGGTTGTAGATGGACTTTTGGCTGCCCGTCAGTACAACCGGCTTGGCGCTGTTCTGTACCATGTAGCTCAGCGCGGCGGCGGTGTAGGCCATTGTGTCCGTGCCGTGGGCAATGACAAAACCGTCGTAGGCATCATAATTTTCTTTGATGCAGTGTACAATACTCTGCCACTGCGCGGGGCCGACGTTCGTTGAGTCCAGGTTGAACACCTGCACGGCATCCACAGCACACAGGTCGGCCAGCTCCGGCACACAGGCCAGCAGTTCCTCCGACGTGATGGCCGGGGCCAGCCCGCCCGCCGCCGTGGGGCGGCTAGCAATCGTCCCGCCGGTGGCGAGGAGTAGGATTTTTTTCATGGGGGTACCTCATTCTTTCCACATCAAATGCCGCTCGGCTACGACCTGGGCGTCCAATGTCCGCGCCCCAGCGGTGAAGCGCACGGTCACGCGGTGGCCGCTCACGCTCTCTACCGTGCCGGGGCCGAATACCGCGTGCCGCACGTGGGCACCAACGGTCGTGATGCTCTCCACATCCACCGGCGGCAGGGGTGCCCGCGCGGCGGGCGGAACAGGGCGGCGGCCTGCGGGTTCCACATCGGGGCGCTTGCGGTGCCCGGGCAGGGCTGCCAACACTTCCTCCACAAAGGCCGAGCGCTCGGCCACGCAGTCAAACAGCACCAGCTGCTGCCGGGCACGGGTCATGGCGACGTAGAACAGCCGCCGGTCCTCCTCGTACTGCTGGGTCTCGCCAGGGGTGCGGCAGGCAAGTTCCGGCTTGGCCGGAAGGATGCCGTCCAACACATCCAACAAAATCACCCGGTCGTATTCCAGCCCCTTGGCGGAGTGTATCGTGGATAAAATAAACCTGCATCCTGGCGGCGTAATATGATCCTGCACGATGCCGCGCAGAATTTCCAGCCGCTTTAGCAGGTGGGCAGGGCTGTCCTCCTGGGCACCCAGCATTTCCAGCACGGCCAATTTCGTGCGGTCCATGCCCTTTTTGTCCAGGTATTTGCCGTAGCCCAGCTCGTCGGCCACAAACCGCACGGCGTCGTCCGCCGCCATCCTGGGCAGGCGGGCCAGGCCGTGGGCCACATCGGCCATGGCGGCGCGGATGCGCGGGCGGATGCTGTCCTCGTTCAGCAGGGCTGTCCAGCAGCCTTGGCCGTACTGCCGCGCCTGGCTGCAGGCGTACAGCGCCTGCACCTTTGTGACAGGAACACCAAATTTGTAGTAGCAACGCAGAAAAACATCTGCGTCGGCGGGATGGGCAGCCAGCGCAAAGATATCCGCCACATCCCGCACGATTTTGTTGGAGAAAAACGTGGGGTCGCTGTTTTTGCAGCCATAGGGCACGCCCCGGCGCTCACACAGGTCGATGATGGGCAGGGCGCTCTCGTGGTTGCGGAACAGCACGGCGGTTTCCGTTTCGCAGTTCTGCGCCGTCTCAAACAAAAACGGCAGCTGATCGGCACGGCGGCGTACCGTGACGATCTGCAGCGGTTCGCCTGCGCCCTGCGTGGGCTGTATCGTTTTGGGGCGGCGATAACGATTGCGGGCCACAAAGCGGTTGGCCGCGTCCAGAATCGGTTCCCGTGAGCGGTAGTTTTCCTCCATCAGCAAGATTTGTGCGCCGGGGTAAGTCTTTTCAAAGTCCATCAGCGCCTGGGGGTAGGCAGCGCGGAAGCCGTAAATACTCTGGTCCTCGTCGCCCACCATAAAGATATTGCCGCTTTCCTGCGCCAGCACGCGGATAATCTCATGCTGCACCTTGGAGGTATCCTGGGATTCATCCACGCAGAAATATTGATACCGCTCCCGGAACGCCTTCGCCACAGCGGGCGCACCGCGCAGGATTTGCAGCGCAAAGCATAGCTGGTCGTCGTAGTCCATCCTGTGCCCGGCTTTCAACGCCCGCTGGTAGCCGCGGTATAACTCGGGTAAGTTGTCGATGTCGGTTTCCAGTGCGTCCAGTTCGTCGTCGGTCAGGCACATATTTTTAATGTAGGTGATGGCTGTGCGCAGATCCTTCAGTGTGCTCTCGGTGGGGTATTCGTGGTTCGTCTCCTGCCAAAGGCGTGTAAGCAGCGGTGCGGTGTCGTTCTCGTTTTGGATCAGGTCGGGAGGCGTGCGGTTGTACATACGGCTGTACAGCGCGATAATGCGCGATGCCACGCCGTTTATCGTGCGGAATTCCAGCTGCCCGGCCAGTGCATCCCCAAACCGCGCGGCGAAACGGGCACGCATTTCCCGCGTGGCGGCCACGGTGTAGGTCATTGTCAAAATCGACTGCGGTGGGATGCCGCAGACCAGCGTCATGTATCCCAGCCGGGTAATCAACACCGTGGTCTTGCCGCTGCCCGGCACGGCCAGCAGCAGCACCGGGCCGTTCACAGCCTCCACCGCCGCCCGCTGCTGCGGGTTCAGCGCCGCCATATGGGCAGATGCAAATTTGGGTTTGTCCATGGCAGCTCCTTTCGGCAAATAGTAAATATTTTTCGCATGGCGGCGTGTATTGTAGGGGGGCGGCGTCCTCGACACCCTGCGGAGGTGTCCGGCCCCTGCACGGATGTTGAAATTATATCATATTTCCCCAGTAAAAGCAAAACTCCCCCGCCAAACGGCAGGGGAGAAGGACGTTCAAATCACGCGCGGTTCAGCGCAATATCGTTGATGACCTCACCGGCGCTGTATCCTCTCTCAACCGTAAAGCTGCGGGTTCGGCAAAGTTGAGGGCCGGATCTGCCCGGCCCCTGCAACGGCATGGCACATATACCTACTGCGCTTATATGATTATAAACACCGCCTCCCACGCTGTCAAGCCTGTAAAACTGTCAAAACCTGCCGCGTTTCGACCGCTGTATTTTGGCACCCCTATGTATTGGATAAACCGGCGGGCTGTGGTACAATATGTAAGCAACAGACAACTTGCGTGTAAAAGGGAAACATCATGAAGCAAAATAAATTAAAACTGCGCTGCACCGAAGATTACGCAGTGCTCTATTGGGATAAACCCGCCGCTGCGCCCAAAGGGGCGGAGTATACCGTCTCGCTGAACGGCGAGGTCATCGGCCGCACGGATAAAACACATTTCACCATCGAGGGCCTGCCTTACGGCAGCACTTACCGGCTGGAAGTTGCCAGCGGCAGCTATTGCGTCGGGGTCGAGACGCTGCAATTCGGCAAAGAAAAGCGCCGCGTCAACGTAACGGCTGCACCCTATTTCTGCAAGGGCGACGGCAAAACGCTGAACACCGACAACTTGCAGCGGGCCATCAACGACTGCCGCGCCGATGACATCCTGTATTTTCCGGCGGGTGACTACCTGACCGGGGCGCTGCAGCTGCACAGCGATTTGGAGATTTACCTTTCCAAGGGGGCTGTTTTGCAGGGCACGGCCAACATCAGCGACTATTCGCCCCGCATCCCCAGCCGCTTTGAAGGAATGGAGATGCGCTGCTATTCCAGCCTGCTCAACGCCGGGCGGCTTGACCACACGAAAGGCTCGGGCTGCCATAACATCATCGTGCGCGGCAAGGGCACCATCTGCGGCGGCGGGCAGGTGCTGGCAAAGAAAATTATCGAGGACGAGCGCGCCCGCATCAAGAGCTTTTTGGACGATAACGAGGAACTTGTCAAAAGCTGCGAGAACGACGACACGATCCCCGGCCGTGTGCGCCCGCGCTTAGTAAACCTGAGCAACTGCGAGAATGTCTGGTTCAGCGGTATTACGTTCAAAAGCAGTCCGGCGTGGACTTTCCACATGGTCTACTGCGATAATATCCAGACCGACCACTGCGTTTTTGAATCCGAGGGCGTCTGGAACGGCGACGGCTGGGACCCGGATTCCTCGACAAACTGCACGCTGTTCGCCAGCGAGTTCCATACCGGCGACGACGCAGTTGCCATCAAGAGCGGCAAAAACCCCGAGGGAAACGAAATCGGCCGTCCCTGCGCCCACATCAAGGTGTTTGACTGCCGCATCGGGTACGGCCACGGCATCTGCATCGGCAGCGAGATGAGCGGCGGTGTGGAGGACGTGCAGATTTGGGACTGCGACTTTGCCAACTCGCTGTACGGCATTGAGATCAAGGCCACACCCAAGCGCGGCGGCTATGTGCGCGGCGTGACCGTGCGCGATTGCACCGCCCCGCGGGTAATTTTGCACAGCGTATCCTACAATGACGACGGCGAACCCGCCCCCGAGCCGCCGAAGTTCAGCCATTGCTGGTTTGAGGGGCTGACCCTGACCGGCCGCACGCTGGATCACGACCACATCTGGCAGGACGTCGCGCCCATCGAGATTGTCGGGTTCGACTGCCATGGCGGGGAGATCGAGGATATTACGTTTAAGGATATCACAATCACGAGGGAGAGCGCAGAACTGAAGCTGGGGCTGTGCAGCGGGGTGAATCTCTACAACGTCACACTCTCCAAGCCTTCCCCCTCGGGGGAAGGTGTCCCCGCAGGGCCGGATGAGGGGCGTGTTGACCCTGGCAACCCATAAACGGGTCATAGCGAGAACTTCTCTCCTCATCAGTCCGCTTCGCGGACAGCTTCCCCCGAGGGGGAAGCCTTTTCACCTGCCATTTGTAAACAAATCTTAAACCTTCCCTACACCCCCTTGCATATCGATGCAAGGGGGTGTAGTATTATCACGACACAATTATTAACACATGATAATTATTAACAGGAGGCGTGTAATGTCTACCTCAGAAACACCCAATCTGCACGGTGTGTTCCGGTTCGTCGCGCGGCTGCATACCCTGTCCAAGCGCGGTATGCGTGCGGCCCTGGCCGATGAGCCAAAATGCCGGTACGGAATGCTCCAACATCTGTATAACCTCATCGAGCAGCACGGCTATGACGGCGCAATTTATGTTTCGGACATTGCGCGGTATATGCACCAGCCGATGCCCGCCGTCTCCCGCGGGCTGCGTGCCATGGAGCAGGACGGCCACATTACCCGCGAGACAGACCCTGGCGACCGTCGTAAAACGCTGGTGCGCATTACCCCGGAAGGGGAGCGCGCCCGCAGCGCAAACGAGCAGGCCATGAACGCCTATTTTGCCCGTATCATGGCACGGCTGACCCCCGAGGAACTGGCCCAGGCCAACGCTGTGAAAGACGCACTGCTGGCCGCCATCGAGGCTGAAAATGAATCGATGGCACAACCAACCCGGAAAGGAGAACCCCCGCATGACCAAAATATTTAAACAGCTGGGGCGGCACTGGGCGGCGTGTCTCGCCGTCGTGGCGCTGCTCGTCGTGCAGGCCTATTGTGATTTGAGCCTGCCCGACTACACCAGCAAAATCGTGGACACCGGCATCCAGCAGGGCGGCATTGAAAGCCCCGTACCCGAGACTGTACGCGACACGACCCTACAGGCACTGGAGCTGCTTATGTCCGAGCAGGACGCCGCGCTGGCCGAACAGTGGTACAGTGCCCCCGATGCCGACGGTGTGCGTACCCTCTCTCACGATGCCACCGCTGCCATGTCGGAACTGGAAAACGCGTTTGCCACCCCCGACATCGTTCTGTATATGGCCGCCGCGCAGAACGCTGCGACCGCCGCCGGCACGACCGAAACCGTGACGCCAACCAGCTATGACCTGGACGCCGTCGCGACCCAGTTTGCCGCCATGGCCCAGGCCCCCGGTGCGCGGGAAATGCTGCAAGCCCAGCTGGCCGACGCCGCGCCGCAGGATGATTCCGTGGCAGACAGCTTATCCAGCCAGGCTATGCTGCTGGTAGCACTGGAATACGACGCCCAGGGTATTGCCCACGATGTACAGATGTCCTATCTGCTGCGCACCGGCGGCCAGATGCTGGCCCTGACGCTGCTGATGGTGGCCGTGGCGATTGCCGTCGGTTTCATCGCGTCCCGCGTTTCCGCCGCCATTGGCCGTGACCTGCGCCGGGATGTGTTCAAGACCGTCGTCGGCTACTCCAACGCCGAAATCGAGAAATTCTCCACCGCATCGCTGATTACCCGCACCACCAACGATATCCAGCAGGTGCAGTTTACCTGTGTGATTTTGCTGCGTATGGTAGCCTACGCGCCCATTTTGGGCATCGGCGGCATCCTGCACGTTGCCAGCGGCAACACCGGCCTTGAATGGATCATCTTTGTGGCGGTGGCCGCGCTGCTCGTGCTTATCACGGTGTTGATGAACGTAGCCATGCCGAAATTCAAGCAGATGCAGACCCTTGTGGACCGGCTGAACCTTGTCAGCCGCGAGATTCTGACCGGCATCATGCCCATCCGCGCTTTCAGCCGCGAGAAATTTGAGGAGGAGCGCTTCGACAAGGCCAACACGGACCTGATGAAAACGCAGCTCTTCACCAACCGCACAATGGTCGCCATGATGCCGTTTATGACCCTTATCATGAACGGGACCAGTCTGCTCATCGTCTGGTTTGGCGGCAAGGCCATGGACACGGGCACGATGCAGGTCGGCGAGATGATTGCTTTCATCACCTACACCATGCAGATCGTTATGTCGTTCCTAATGCTGTCGATGGTCGCCGTCATGCTGCCCCGCGCGGGTGTGGCCGCAGACCGCATCGACGAGGTCATCAAGACCCCCGCTGCCATCCACGACCCGGCCGCGCCGAAAGCCCTGCCCGAGGGCGGTACCAAGGGCGTTGTGGCCTTTAACGATGTTAGCTTCCGCTATCCCGGCTCTGACGAGGACGCGCTGGAGCATATCAGCTTTACCGCCAAACCCGGGCAGACGACGGCCATCATCGGCTCCACAGGCTGCGGCAAATCGACGCTGCTCAACCTCATCCCGCGTTTTTACGACGTCAGCGAAGGCAGTGTGACGATCGACGGCGTCGATGTGCGCGATATGAGCCAGGCGCAGCTGCACGACCAACTGGGCTACGTGCCGCAGAAAGGTGTGCTGTTCAGCGGCACCATTGATTCCAACCTGAAATTTGGTGGCGACCACATCACCGACGCCGACGTGCGCAGGGCTGCTGAGATTGCCCAGGCCGCCGAATTTATCTCGGCCAAGCCCGAGGGCTACAACGCCCCGATTGCCCAGGGCGGCAGCAATGTCTCCGGCGGGCAGAAACAGCGGTTGTCCATCGCCCGCGCGATTGCCAAGCACCCGCAGATTTACCTGTTTGACGACAGTTTCTCGGCGCTGGACTACAAAACCGACGTGGCGCTGCGTCGCGCCCTGAAAGCCCAGACCGACAACGCTACCGTCATCATCGTGGCGCAGCGCATTTCCACCGTGCTGCACGCGAACCAGATCTTGGTGCTGGATGAGGGCCGCATCGTCGGCAAGGGCACACACGCCCAGCTGATGGAATCCTGCCCAGAGTACCAGGAGATCGCCCGCAGCCAGTTAAGCCAGAAGGAACTCAATTTGCAGAAGGAGGGTGAGTGATATGCCAAGACCCGGACGCATGACGACCGAGCGCGCCAAGGATTTTAAGGGCACGCTGCGGCAGCTGCTTTCCGCGTTGAGCAAATATAAGCTGTCGCTCATCGTGGTCGTTATCTTCGCCGTTCTGTCAACAATTTTCAACATTGCAGGGCCGAAAATCCTTGCCAAGGCCACCACGGCACTGGCCACCGGATGGATTGCCAAGCTGCGCGGCGTGGGCGGCATAGACTTTGCCTATATTGGGAAAGTGCTGCTGTTTTTGGCGGGGATGTACCTGCTTTCCGCGGCATTCAGCTTTATCCAGGGCTGGCTCATGAGTGGTCTGTCCCAGAAGGTCTGCTATGATTTCCGCGACCAGATCAGCAAAAAAATCAACCGCCTGCCGCTGGCCTACTTTGAAAAGCGCACCGTCGGCGAGGTACTGTCCCGCATCACCAACGATGTGGACACGCTGGGCCAAAGCCTGAACCAGAGCGTGACCCAGCTCATTACCAGCGTCACGACGATGATTGGCGTGCTGATCATGATGCTCACCATCAGCCCAAAGATGACGCTGATTGCGCTGCTGATCCTGCCGGTGTCGCTGGCGCTGGTGCTGCTGGTCGTCAAATTCAGCCAAAAATACTTCAAGGCGCAGCAGGCAACGCTGGGCATTGTCAACGGCCAGGTCGAGGAAGTCTACGCCGGCCACAATGTTATCAAGGCGTTCAACCGTGAAGACGCTGTGCTGGCAGACTTCAACGCCGCCAATGACAAACTGTATGAATCCGCGTGGAAATCCCAGTTTTTGTCCGGCCTGATGCAGCCCATCATGAACTTTGTGGGCAACCTGGGGTATGTGGCGGTCGCCATCGTCGGCAGCATTTTTGCAGCGGCGGGCAGCATCACCATCGGCGATATCCAGGCGTTCATCCAGTATGTCAAGAACTTCACCCAGCCCATCCAACAGCTGGCGCAGGTGTCGAATATGCTGCAAAGCATGGCTGCCGCAGCCGAGCGCGTCTTTGAATTTTTGAACGAAGAAGAGGAAAACCAGCAGGCCGACCCCGCCCACCGCGCGAATCCTGCCTGCATCGATGGCCAGGTCACGTTTGACCACGTCAAATTCGGCTACACGCCGGAAAAGACAGTCATCCACAATTTCAGCTGCAACGTCAAGCCCGGCCAGAAGGTCGCCATCGTCGGCCCCACCGGCGCGGGCAAAACCACGATGGTCAAGCTGCTGATGCGGTTCTACGATGTGGATGCGGGCGAAATCAGCCTGAACGGCCACAATGTCCGCGACTTTGACCGCAGCGCCCTGCGCGAGGGCTTTGGTATGGTCTTGCAGGATACCTGGCTGTTCAAAGGCACCATCATGGAGAACATTCGCTATGGCCGCCTGGACGCCACCGACGAGGAAGTTATCGCCGCCGCCAAGGCCGCGAACGCAGACCACTTTATCCGCACGCTGCCCGGCGGCTACCAGATGGAGCTGAACGAGGACGCCTCCAACGTCAGCCAGGGCCAGAAGCAGCTTTTGACGATTGCCCGCACGATTCTGGCGGACAACCGCATCCTGATTCTGGACGAGGCAACGTCCAGCGTCGATACCCGCACCGAGCAGCGCATCCAGACGGCCATGGACCGCCTGATGCAGGGCCGCACAAGCTTTGTCATTGCCCACCGCCTGTCCACTATCCGCGACGCAGATCTGATTCTGGTCATGCGCGACGGAGATATTGTGGAGCAGGGAACCCATGACGAGCTGATCGATCAGGGCGGGTTCTACGCGGATCTGTATAATAGTCAATTTGAGGATGTAACGGCGTAAAGGCTTCCTCCTTTTGGGGGAAGTCGTCACCGCGGGTGACTGAGGGGGCCTGCCACCTGCCGGACATTGCCCCTTCATCCGGTGCACTGTCCGCCCTGCAGCATCAAAATGTAAATAATTTGTAAAATACAGGTAAAACCTGCATGAAAAGCGAAAAATAATTTGCGCATCGACAAAAACCGTGTTACAATGTAATGTATTTATTCTGGAATTGTGTGCATATAACACGATAAGGTGCGGAACGAATGAGGAAAAAACTGCAAAATAAGCGCGGCTTTACGCTGGTGGAGCTGATCGTCGTGCTGACCATACTTGGGGTTTTGGCGGCGATGCTGATTCCCGCGCTGCAAGGCTATATTGAAAAAGCGCTGGAAACGTCGGATCTTGTCAACGTGCGCGCCGCGTATATGCAGGTGCTTTCCGATGCAATGACCGGCGATGTCACTGCCGAACAGACCGTACAGCTCAAGCAGGGGCAGGACGGGTGGCAGCACTTTGACCCCGTCACCATTGCGGGCATCACCCACTATGCCGATGAGGGCAACACCGCCAACTGGATAGGCTCGCCCGCGGCGCGCGGAACCTGCACAGTTTCTTATGTGGATGGGACAGGCGTGGTGCTGACGTGGTCAGGCGCCAGCAAGCCGCAGCCCGCCCCCATCCGACCGACCGTTAATTTGAGCGAAAACCTGCACGGCATTTTGAAAAACAGCGGCTTGCTGGAAACGGATTTAAAAGACTTTACCGCCCGCGGGAAATTCTACGAGATCGACTCCAGTTGCCCGAACTCCACAATGGTACCCAAGGTGAAGGCGCAAATCGGGAAAAACAGCCTGCTGAGCACCGGAACGTGGGATTTCCGCAAGATTTCTGGCGAAGACCCGGGGCGGTATTTGTTCTGGACATCGGTGGATGTGACTAAATTTGCAGTAGGCACGGAGGTGCCGGTCCTTGTCAGCAAGGAGGACGGGGGCACGTTTTACATCACCACGATGCCGGTGACGACCTCAACGGTGAAGAATCAGACCTACAACGTGATCGGCAAAGGCATTACCAACCGCGGGACGTTGAAACCCTATATCACGGGTACCGAGTACACCACGCTGGAGGATGCCTATGCCGCGTATGCGGATATGGTGAAAAACAGCTATTCGCAGTACGCGGATACCCTGCCAAGGTAGAAATGCCTCCAACCACCCAACGGGCAAACTGCATATATGGCTTCCCCCAAGGGGGAAACTGTCCGCGAAGCGGACGGATGAAGGGCTGCTTTGCCGCCACAACCTATTAGTGGACAATATTCGCAAGGCCACCCCTCATCCGGCCTTCGGCCGCCTTCCCCCTCAGGGGAAGGCTTTTTTGTTATTGACACTCCTGCTATAATAGTACCAAAGGGGGCTTTTTCATGGATTACGCAAAACTTACCGCACAGGCCCGGCAGGCTACTGAAGAACTGCTGGAAGCCGCGCACCTGGAAACTGGGGATATCTTCGTGGTCGGCTGCTCCAGCAGCGAGATCATGGGTGGACATATCGGAAAGGATTCCAGCATGGAGGCTGCCGCCGCCGTGCTGGCGGGTGTGCTGCCGCCCTTGCAGGAGCAGGGCGTCTACCTTGCTGCCCAGTGCTGCGAGCACCTGAACCGCGCTATCGTCATCGAGCGCACGGTCGCCAAGGCCAACGGCTATCAAATCGTGGCGGCCATCCCGCAGCCCCACGCGGGCGGCAGCTGGGCTACCAACTGCTGGCGCACCTTTAACGACCCGGTGCTCGTTGAGGAAGTCAAAGCTGCAGCGGGCATGGACATCGGCGGAACGCTCATCGGGATGCACCTGCGCCGCGTGGCTGTGCCGGTGCGCCTGTCGATGGATCACATCGGGCAGGCGATTCTGCTCTGCGCCCGCACCCGCCCGCCGTTCATCGGCGGCTCCCGCGCCGTTTACAGTCAGGAGGAAGTGCGATGATCCCAGAAGCACAAAAACAGCAGATGGCCGAGGCCGTCGCAAAGATCCGGGAGACGATGGCTGCCGCCGCCAGGGCCGCAGGCCGCGACCCTGCCGACGTGCGCCTTTGTGCCGCCTGCAAAACCCGCACGGTGGAAGAAGTTCGGTACAGCGCCGATTTGCCCATTGACCTGTTCGGCGAAAACCACGTACAGGAGCTTGTGGAAAAGACCGATGCCGGGGCCTACAATGGCAAGCCCGGACATTTTATCGGTCATTTGCAGACCAATAAAGTCAACAAGGTTGTAGGCCGTGCCGCGCTCATTCAGAGCGTGGACAGCACGCGGCTGCTCGATAAAATCGACGCTGCCGCCGCGCGGCTGGGTCTGGTGCAGGACATTTTGGTGGAAATCAACATCGGCGAGGAAGCCAGCAAAAGCGGCGTCGACGCCGACAGCCTGTTCCCGCTGCTGGAAGCTGCCGCCGCGAGGGAGAATACCCGCCTGCGCGGTCTGATGGCGATTCCGCCCGCTGACGCAGACGATGCCGAGACGCGCCGCTTTTTTGCGCAGATGCGGGAGCTGCTGGCCAAGGCCGATGCCCAGCACTACGACCGGGCGCAGATGGATATTTTGTCCATGGGTATGAGCCACGACTACGCCGCCGCCATCGCCGAGGGCGCGACCATCGTCCGCGTAGGCACCGCCATCTACGGCGCACGGGATTACAGTAAGAAAGCATAAAATTACCGCCGGCATCTCGTTGATGCCGGCGGCTTTTTTATTTTCTCACCCGGTATTCCCTCGGTGTCAGGCCATATCTTTTTTTAAATAACCTGTTAAAATACGACAAGTTGTCAAACCCGCACTGCTCGGCAATCGCCAGTATCGTGTCATTGCTGCTGCGCAGGGCGTCGGCGGCGGCGTTCAGGCGGTGCTCGTTCAGGTATTCGGTAAAGCCCTGGCCGGTCATTTTCTTGAACCACCGCATAAAATGGCTGGGGCTGCACCCGCAGGCTGCCGCTGCGTCGGTCACGTGCAGTGCGCCCGCGTACTGCTCGTTCACCAGCTGTACCACGGTTTTCAAACGTCGGGTGTCGGGGGTATCGGCAGGGGGCAGGTCGCCGCTGCGGCCCACCAGCGCCGCTAAAAACAACAGCAGTTCGCCCTTTATACACAGCTCATAGCCAACATCCTTTAGCTTGTTGAACTCCTCTGCCGCGTGCAGACAGTTTACGGCCCAGGTATAGCCCCAGTCGTTGGGGGCCAGCCGCATGGGCAGCGCCAGGCGGCCGCTTTGCAGGGGCAGCAGGTATTTTTCAGCGCACAGGTCGCCCGCACCGCCCAGCAGTTCCAAATCAAAGATGATGTTCTCATATTCCATCACCTCGCCCGGCAGCTGGCGCAGCGCGTGCAGCACGCCGGGGGCAAACACATAGACATCGCCCGCCTCGGCGGTGTAGGTCGTCAGGCCCGCCTGCACGACGCCGCGCCCTTTTTTGACAAACACCAGCTCCATGCTGTCCTGCCAGTGCAGCGCCACCTGGGGAAAATCCTGCGGGATCGTGCAGGGATAGATGTTGAAAGGAAACCACGCGGCCCCGTGTTGCTTTGTTTCGCGCAAGGGTTTCTGATTTGGCATGATTTTCACCTCGTTGATAGTATTGTACCACTATTGGCCATTATTTTGCAAGCATCATGCGCGTTTTGTGTGGTATAACCTAGGTGTAGTCAAGAAATATACCTATTGGCCCAGAAGTTCCGGGCCAAGGCAAGGCTCAACCCTTCCGCCCCTGCCAGGGGAGGCAAGTATATGAGGAGGTAACTCTCATGAATATGACCACTGTGATCGAAGCCAAAACCAACAAGCCGCTGGCATCCTGCACTGACCAGGAAATCTACCTTGCCCTGCTGGACATCGTCCGCGAGCAGAGCGCCGCCCACGTCAAGCCTGTCAAGGGCCGCAAGCTCTACTACATCAGCGCCGAGTTCCTGATTGGCAAGCTGCTGTCCAACAACCTTATTAACCTGGGTCTCTACGACGACACCCGCGCCGCGCTGGCCGCTGCGGGCAAGAACCTGTCCGACATTGAGGAAGTCGAGCCGGAGCCGTCCCTGGGCAACGGCGGTTTGGGCCGCCTGGCTGCCTGCTTCCTCGACTCCCTCGCCACGCTGGATCTGCCCGGCGACGGTGTCGGCCTGCGCTATCACTTCGGCCTGTTCCACCAATCCTTCAAGGACGGCGTCCAGAACGAGCTGCCCGACCCCTGGCTGACCGCACACTCCTGGGCCGAAAAGACTGACACGGTCTATCCGGTCGAGCTGGCAGGCAAAACCTACAATGCCCGCCTGTACAAGCTGGCCGTCACCGGTTATGAGGGCCGCACCAACACGCTGAACCTTTTTGACCTGGACACCATCGATGAGACTATCGTCCACGATGGCATCACCTTCGATAAGACCGCCATCGACAAGAACCTGACGTTGTTCCTGTACCCCGATGACTCCGACGAGGCCGGCCGCCGCCTGCGCGTCTACCAGCAGTATTTGATGGTTTCCGCCGGTGCCCAGCTGATTCTGGCTGAGTGCGCCGCCCGCGGCTGCGATTACCATGACCTGGCCGACTATGCCGCCATCCAGATCAACGACACCCACCCCAGCATGGTCATCC
>OLPN01002410.1_pt1 | contig 14573 bp, 9 predicted proteins | sample 1672601 | NCBI WGS metagenome assembly OLPN01 (sample SAMEA3136704, study PRJEB25190) | human gut metagenome | reverse complement strand
GGGCCGTCAAACTTACGAACCCTTGGGCCGAAGGCCCATCCATCTTAAGAACCTTTTTTATCATACACAGGAGGAATACCATGGAATTACTGGCACCGGCAGGATCGCCGGAACATTTGAGAGCAGCCCTGGATGCAGGGGCTGATGCGGTCTATCTGGGCGGCAAACTTTTCAGCGCCCGCCGGTTTGCCGGTAATTTTTCCAATGAGGAGCTGAAGGAGGCGGTACGGGAGGCCCATCTCCATGGGGCCTGTGTCTATGTGACGCTGAATACCCTCATTGGCGATGTGGAAATGAAGGATTTACGGGACTATCTTTCTTTCCTCGATACCATCAAGCTGGACGGGCTTCTGGTGCAGGATCTGGGAGTGGCGGCCCTGGCCCGCAGGCTGGCGCCTTCCATTCCTCTCCATGCTTCCACCCAGATGACTATTTCAAATCTGGATGGCGCCCTGTTCATGAAGTCCCTGGGATTCCAGAGGGTGGTGCTGTCCCGGGAGCTGTCCCTTCCGGAAATTAAAAACATTGTGGAAAAATCGGGCGTGGAAATTGAAGTTTTTGTCCACGGGGCGCTGTGCGTGTGCTATTCCGGCCAGTGTCTCATGAGCTCCTTTATGGGCGGCCGCAGCGGCAACCGCGGTGCCTGTGCCCAGCCCTGCCGCATGCCTTACCATCTGGTGGATGAAAAGGGTCAGACGCTGAACCATAGGGGAAATTATATATTAAGCCTGAAGGATATGCTGGGCATGGAGCGGATTCCCGATTTCCTCTCCGCCGGCGTATCGTCCCTCAAGGTGGAAGGCCGTATGAAGAGCGTGGAGTATGTGTATAACACCGTATCCGCTTACCGCCGGGCCATTGATGAGGCGGAGCGCGGGAGAAAGACGGATACGGCGCCTCTGGTGAATATATTGAAAGAGGAGTTCAACCGCGGCTATGCGTCTTCCTATCTGGATGACCACATCGGCAGTCATATGATGACAGCCCTGGCGCCGGGCAACCACGGCGTGGATGCCGGAAAGGCGGAGTCCGTCAAAGGCAGCTTTTTCAGCTTCCGCAGCGGGGGAGACTTTTCCCGGGCTGTGGGGGTTTCCTATGAAACGAACCACCAGACCATGGCCTTTGTGCCGGTGAAAGATGTACGGCGGGAAGGGGAGGGCCGTTTCTCCGTCCGCTTTACGGAAAGACCGAGGGATGGGGGGCAGGTGTACTTTGTGGTGGAAGGAGAAAAACACTCCACCGCCATGAAGGATGTGAAGGGAAAGATACCTCTTTCCCTTTCCTTTAAAGCGGTTCCCGGCGAGCCCCTTGTCCTTACTGCATGGGACCAGGAGGACCACAAGGTGAGCCTTTCGTCTGACTATATTGCGGAAAAGGCCAATTCCCGGGTGACTGCGGAAGAGGACATAGAAAAGCAGCTGGGCCGTCTGGGAAATACTTGGTTCACTCTGAAAGAAGCGTTTATCAGGAATAAAGGATGCATGGTGCCGAAGAGCCTTTTGAATCATATGAGGCAGGAGGCGGTGGAACAACTGTCCGTCCTGCGGGAAAAGGACCATGAAAGGGACATCCCAAAGCAGGGGAAGGTTACCTTTTCTCCCCTTATTTCTGCGCCCCTTCCCGAGGAAAAGCCCCATGCAGTGCTGCGCACCGTTTCCCTGGACCAGGTGGAGGAAGGGCTGGCCCTGGGTGTTTCCCATTTCATCTTCGGCGGAGAAACATACGACCATTCCTCTGTGAGGGTAGAGGAATATAAAAAGGCCCTGTCCCTGGTAAAGGAAAAGGGCGGCATCATGATTTTTGCCCTGCCCAGGGTGGTGCGGGAGAAGAACAGGGAGAAAGAAGACCGTATGCTGACCCGTCTGGCCGCCCTTTCTCCCGACGCCATGATGGCGGAGTATCCCGGTGTTCTGAAGGTCTGGCAGGAAGAGGGATGGACGATTCCTCTTCTGGCAGGCACTTCCTTTAACCTTTTTAACGGGGAAGCGGTGAAAGAAATCGAAGGCTTTGGCATGAAGGGCGCCATGGTGTCGGAGGAGGCTACCATGCCCCAGATCCGGGACATGGTGAAAATGGCGTCCATCCCTCTGTCTGCCCTTGTATATGGCCGGACGGAAATGATGGTTTCCGAGTACTGCGTCATTAACAGCATTATGGGGGACAAAGACAAGAACCACTGCCCTCAGTACTGCAGGAAAGGCTCCTATTTCCTGGAAGACGGAAAGGGAGGCCGGTTCCCTGTGAAGACCGATGAATGGTGCCATATGCATATCTTAAATTCCCATGTACTGGATATGGCGCCCTATTTGAATGAATTAAAGCGCACAGGCCTTACCGGCTTCGTGCTGGATATGAGAGCGGAAAAAGACCAGGCCCCTGTGATTTCCGAATATATGGATATCCTTGGCGGCATAAGACAAGCACCCTCTCCCTCTTCCCAAAAGGAGAAGGAAGTCACCCGGGGGCACTTTTTCAGAGGAGTATTATAAATGGAAAAAGACATACTGGAAATACTGGAATTTGATAAAATCAGGGACAGGCTTGCCGAGCTGGCACCATCGGTGCTGTCGAAAAAAAGGGCCCTTTCGCTCACTCCCTCCTATGTGCCGGAAGTGGTGGAGAAAAGCCTGCAGGAAACAGACGAAGCATCGGTGCTTCTGGAAAAGGAAATCACCACGCCCCTGGGGGAAACCCATGATATTCCGGGCCTTTTGAAAAAAGCAGAAAAGGGCAGCATTCTCACGGCAAGAGAGTTCCTCGATCTGGCCAATTCCCTGGACACCTACAAGAAAATGCATCACTATTTCGAAGGAGAGCGCCATCTGCAGTACCCGGCGCTGGAAGAAATTTCCTCCCTTATCGTGCCCCAGGAAAGCCTGATTTCCCATATTTACCGGGTCTTTGATGAGCACGGAGAGGTGAAGGACCAGGCCTCCTTGAAACTGTACCGCATCCGCACCCAGAAGGAAACGGTGAAATCAAGAATCCGCCGTTCCTTCCAACATATCCTTCAGGATAAGGACATGGCGCCCTACCTGCAGGATGCCATTATCACCCAGAGAAACGGCCGCTACGTGGTGCCGGTGAAGGAAGAATACCGCTATAAATTCAGCGGCATCGTCCACGACCGCTCATCCACAGGCCAAACCCTTTTCATGGAACCTATGGCTTCCGTGGAACTGAACAACGATCTGGCGGAAATGACGGCGGCGGAAAAGCAGGAAATCCAGGACATCCTGCAGAACCTGACAGACGAGGTGAAGAAGACGGTGGAAGTGACGGAAAATAACTGCCGCCTGGCTACGGATATGGAATTCATCTTCGCCAGGGCCAGACTGGCTCTTTCCATGAAAGCCGTCAAAGCCCGCCACTCCGAAGGAGTGCTGGACCTTCGTAAGGCCCGCCATCCTTTAATCCCCGATGACCAGGTGGTGCCTGTGTCCATGACCCTGGGCAAAACATTCCGCATCCTCGTCATCACAGGCTCCAACGCCGGCGGCAAAACCATAGCTATCAAGACCGCGGGACTTCTATCCCTCATGAACCAGGCGGGCCTCTTCATTCCGGCGGAAGAAGGGTCCATGCTCCCCGTGTATGAACATATCTATGCCATCATCGGCGATGAACAGAGCATCCAGGATAACCTCTCCACCTTTTCCAGCTACATTACACAGCTCGTTTCCTTCCTTCCATCGGCAGGACCAAAGGATCTGGTGCTGCTGGACGAACTGGGCTCCGGCACAGATCCTGTGGAAGGCGCTGCCCTGGCCCAGTCCGTTACGGAATACCTCCAGATGGAAGGGGCACCGGCCATCATTACCTCCCATTTTAGTGAAATGAAGAAACTGGCCTATGAAACGAAGGGAATCGAAAATGCTTTCGTGGAATTCGACGAAAAGACCCTGGCTCCTACCTACCGCCTCATTATCGGGGTTGCAGGAAACAGCAACGCCTTCAACATCTGCCGCCGCTTCGGCATGCCCGATATGATTCTGGGAAGGGCCATCCAGCTCAAAAACGAATCGCCCCTCCATAACATGGAAGAAGTCATGGAACGCCTCAACCAGCAGAGCCGGGACCTGAACAAAGAAAAGGACCGGGTGGACAAAACCCTGCATCAGGCGGAAGAACTAAAAAACTCTCTGGAAGACGCCAGGGACGAATTTTACCGGCGGAAAGACTCCATCCTTGAAAAGGCAAGAGAAGAAGCGGAAAATATGAAACGGGACCTCCGGGTGCAGTCGGAAACCATTATCAAAGATTTGAAGAAAAACGCCGCCGCTTTGAATAAAAACAAACTGGGCGACAAGATTTCCGACATCCGCGGCCGGATCGACGGCCTTGCTGTGCCGGGCAGAGAAAACAGGAGAGACCCCCTTCCCAAAGACAAGATCCGGAAGGGGACCTACGTGTACATCGACACCATAGACAGCGAAGGCACCATTGTTTCCGTCAGCAGAAACCAGGTATCTGTCCAGTGCGGCCTCATCCAGGTCAAAGTCACCCCGGAACACCTCTTCAAGGCTAAAAAGCCAAAGAAACAGGAGAAAATCCTGCCCTATGCCCATAAAAAGACAATGACCCGCTCCGTGGCCCAGGTGCATACAGAACTGAACATTATAGGGAAAACAGTGGACGAAGCCATTCCGGAAGTAGACCGCTTCCTCAACGACTGCTTCATGGCCGGCATCTCCCCGGTGCGCATCATCCACGGCAAAGGCACCGGAAGCCTTCGAAGAGGCGTGCAGGACTACCTTAGAACATTAAACTTCGTCACCGACTTCCACGAAGCTGACCCCACCAACGGAGGCGCCGGCGTGACGGAAGTGTACTTCTGAGAGTTTGGAGAAGCCCCTTTTGGGGCTTGAGGGTTGACGGCCCTTTGGGCAGAGAGTTCTTAAGGGGGCTGAAGTTTGACTTTGACGGGGCTCTGGCGCGAGGGCTGCGAAGTGGCGAAGAGGCTGCTGATTGGCGCTCAGGAAAGCAATGGAGTATCACAGCGGTGCTTAGACCGTACACCTCTTTGCTTTTTCGAGGTGTTCTCCTCAAAGGAGAAAAAGCTGCCGGAAGCGGATCTCATGGTCTAATTCCAATTTCTTTCAGTTTATCTCATTATTTTATTCGAATTATTTTTTTAAATGTGTTATAGTAATTTTAAGTTAATAAGCACAATTCCAACGATGGCTGCTCCTCTATTTTGGATTGTGCTTTTTTTCATTTATAGGGCAGGAGGCATATTGTGAAAACTTTAATCAAGAATGGAACATTGGTGGATCCCTATAATCATATAATGGGAAAGCTGAATCTTTTACTGGATGAAGGCCGGGTGCTGGAGGTCACCAGAGGGGAACCGGTTGCGGATAAGGTTATAGACGCATCGGGCAGAGTGGTGGCACCGGGATTTATTGACATCCATATGCATGAAGACTTTGTAGGGGATGATGGCAGTCTGGAGCAGGATGAGGATAAAGCCATCTTCAACTGCATGGTCCGTATGGGAGTCACCACGGTACTTGGTGGTGAGTGTGGCATTAACCGCTATGATCCGGTGAAGTATCTGGACCTGGTAGACCGCAGTGGCGCCGCGGTGAATGTGGCTCTGCTGGTAGGGGATTCCTGGCTCCGTGAGGCCATGGGACATGAGGATAAGTATACCGCCGTATCTGACGATGAGCTTAGAGCCATGGTTTCCTATGGAGAAAAGGCACTGGATGCCGGATGCTTTGGCGTTTCTTTCGGTATACGGTATTCTCCGGGTATTGACCAGCGGGAGCTTGATGGGATGATGGCTCTGTGCAGGCGCCATGGCGCTATGACTGCTGCCCACGTCCGGGATGATGCAGCGCAGATTTTCAGCGCAGCCCATGAATTTCTGGATGCCGCGAGAAAACAGGGAATACCGGCCCAGTTTTCCCATATCGGTTCCATGGCGGCTTTCGGACAGATGGAAGATTTTCTTGCCATGATAGGGGAATATCGCATGAACGGGCTGGATGTGGCCTGTGACTGCTATCCTTACTATGCATTCAGTACAGCCATTGGCTCGGCCACCTATGATGAAGGCTGGCTTGCGCGGTATCAGTGTGGGTATGATGCCATAGAAATGTGCGAAGGCCGGTACAAGGGGCAACGGTGCACGAAGGAAATATTTGAAGAAGAGCGTAGAAATCATCCAGAGTATCTCACCGTGGCCTATGTGATGAAGGACAGGGAAGTGGATATGGCCCTAGCTCATCCGCTGGTTATGGTAGCAAGTGACGGCATCCTGAACCACGGTGAGGGACATCCCAGGGCTGCCGGCGCCTTTCTCCGCGTATTCAGCCGATTCGTGAGAAAAGGAAAATTATCTCTCTATGATGCCATAGACAAGATGACTGCCATGCCTGCTAAACGGATGCATCTTGCCCGTAAAGGCCAGCTTGGCCGGGGAGCGGACGGGGACATCGTTATCTTTGATCCCGAAACTGTCACCGACTGCGCTTCTTTTGCCAATCCTTTACAACCGGGAAAAGGATTGGATTATGTATTGATTGGTGGAGAAGTGGCCGTTCAAAATAACAGGCTCGTTAATGGACATTTGGGGAAAGCGGTTCGCCGCTGAAGGGAGAGTTTATTATGGATTACGGATTTTATTCAGTCATACCACCGCTGGTAACCATCGTACTGGCCCTGGCCCTTAGAAATGTATTTGCAGCTTTGCTGGCTGGTATTTTTCTGGGAAGTATGACCGTCAGTGCAGATGTTTTTTCCGGCGTAAACCTGACTTTTAACAGCATTGTAAAAACCTTTGCCAGCAGTGGGAATACCATCGTCATTTTATCACTGCTTCTCATCGGAGCCATGCTTCACTTGATTGAACGTTCCGGCGGCATTGAGGGATTTGTGGACATTATGGTTCACAAGAAAAGCATTATTCGATCCAAAAAGCTGGCCTGCTTCTTTACCTGGCTTTTGGGGATAGTCATCTTTACCTCCGGCTCCCTGAGCTGCATGGTAACCGGCTCTATTGCCCGCCCTTTGAACGACAGTTTGAAAGTATCCCATGAAAAGGCGGCTTTTCTCATCCATACCACATCTACACCCTGGTGCGTGCTTCTGCCCCTCAGCGGCTGGTTGGGCGCCATGACAGGATACCTTACCTCCGGCGGCGTACCTGATGACCAGGCCATTGCCGTGCTTTTCGAATCGATTCCTCTGAATTTCTACTGCATTATCGCTGTAGTCTTTGCTTTGATTTCCTGCTTTGCACCTGTTGACTTCGGCCCTATGAAAAAAGCGGAAGAAAGGGCTGACAGCACAGGGGCACTGGATAATCCGGACAGCCGGGAAGAACAGGGCACCGCTTCTGCTAATAAACCGGCAGATACGGCCAAACCAAGAATTATCAACATGATTCTGCCTATTCTGGTCATGATAGTCACCATTATGTCCATCCTTATCATTACCGGGAAAGGAGACCCCACCAAAGGCGCTGGCATGCAGTCCCTTCTCTGGGGTTCCTTCCTGGCGGTGTTCTCTATTTCCTTTCTCTGCCTGGTGGAAAGGATTTTCACCCTGCAGCAGCTTACCAATGAAATCCTTACGGGCATGAAGAGTATGTTCGGCATTGCGGCCATCCTCTGCCTTGCCTTTACCCTGAGCCCCCTGGTGAAACAGATGGGTACCGGTGCTTACCTGTCCTCCCTGTTTTCCAGCTTCCTCACCCCTGCAGCTCTTCCGGCAGTGACTTTCATCATTACCATGATTCTGTCTTTTGCCACAGGCACCTCTATGGGTACCATGGCTATTATGGCAGTCATAGCTCTTCCCATGGCCATTTCCATGGATGTCAGCATTCCTCTCACTGCAGGGGCTATGTTCGGCGGTTCCATCTTTGGTGACCATGCATCGCCTATTTCTGATACCACCATCATGTCCTGCGCCACCTCCGGCTGCGCCATCATGGACCATGTGAAAACACAGATGCCCTATGTCCTTGGCTTTGCCCTCGTATCCTTGGTACTCTACCTGATCTGCGGGTTTGTGATGTAATACGGAGGAGTGGATTTCGGTGTAAAAAGCACCATAAAGAAATGCCAATTATTTCTTTACGGTGCTTCCTTTTCAATTATGTCTTTTAGTCTTGATGCGATCCATAGAAGAACAGAATGGATATCCGCCGGTGATAGGTTTGGGGACCAATGAGCTGAAAGTAATCAAAACAGATTTTATGAAAGCTCTGCTGTATATCATGAAATCAAGGTGGACGATAAAGTGCAGGAAGCAGAGAATATTTTTCTTTAACCGATACTGCCGGCGGGAAAGCAAACTACCTGAAATGGCTGTAGTGCTCAACATCAGCAGCCTGTGAAGCCATATAACCATCATATCAAAAAAAGACCAGTCTTTTTGTTATTCACAGGAAGTGGTCATTACTCGTTCCGGCGGCCTGATGAAAAAGCCGGGAAAGAAAGGCATCTATCCACTAGATAAGCAGCTACGATTGAAACCCTACCAACGGTTTTCCGCTTTGTTGATGAAGAAAGTGGCAGAAACGGCTACCAGCTGTGTCTATCGGAAAACAGCCGATATCGTAAACCGATTTACGCTGACGAACCTGAGTCATCAAACGGTGAAGCATATTGTGATGCAATCGGGGACGTTGTGTCAGGAATGGCAGGACATTCAGCGGCAGGAAACTTCCGTAGAAGAAACGGAAGCCCCGGTTGTGTACATCGAAGGAGACGGGCTGGTCTTGCGGGGACAGCATAAGAAGCAGTTGGAAATACACCGGATGCAGGTGAATGAAGGAAGGGAAAAAGAAGGGAAACGGACCCGGCTGATTCATGCGTATCACATGGCTTCTACGGAATATGAAAAGACATGGGAACGAGCAGGGTGGTACATGCACCGGCAGTATGGATTAAGCCATACGATAGTGATCAGCAACGGGGATGGCGGAACGGGATATGGCTATGAGGCCTTTCAGAAGCTGGCAAAAGGGCTGCAAATGGCACATATTTTGTAAAAATGTGGAAATAAGACCCCGCTTATTACCTAGGTCTAAAGGAAAGACCGAAAACTTCTTGATACTAACCAAATTGAACTCGGCCTTGACATGCTACATTGAAATAATTAAAATAAGATATATAATATTAACATAAAGTTGTAACATAAAGTTGTAAACTGCTGGTACTAACATATAGTGATGGATTTACAATCTAAGTGTAACAGCTTCTAGACAACCAAATTAAAATGATACATAGACTTCTTTGCTATAATGGTGTTTGAAAAGAACTACCTATAACAAAAGGAGAGCCTATGTGCCACTACATACATCTTACATCATTTGAGCGAGAAAAGATACTCTTTGGCCACTGGGAAGCGGATACTGTGGTGGGCAAGCAAGGAAAGGCATGCCTCGTCACACTGGTGGACCGGAAGAGCCGGTACTTGCTTGGTGGAAAAGCCATGAGCAAGACCGCTGCTGCAGTCAACAAGGTGATGTGTGAAGCGCTCTCTGGGCAGCCGCATCTGTCGGTTACGCCGGACCGAGGAAAGGAATTCTCGAAACATGCTCAGCTTAGAAAGGAGCTGAAGCGTGTGACGTTCTACTTTCCTGCTCCGCACCATCCATGGGAGCGCGGGACCAATGAAAACACCAATGGCCTTTTACGGGAGTTCTTCCCAAAGGGCAAAGACATCACGGATACGCCAGAGGATTACATCCAACGGAAGTACCATGAGCTGAACCTGCGCCTGAGGAAGTGCCTTGGCTACAAAACACCATATGAGGTCTATTTCTCAAAAGTGTTGCACTTAGCTTGACAATTCGCCGTACATAAAAAATATAAAAACATGGAGGTATGCATATGAAGAACGGACGGAATTTGCGACGACTTATCTTGTTCAGTTTGGTTGCTGGTTGTACACTGGGAGGATTAGTTAGCGGAGATGTGTATGCTGACGGAAATCCGCCTTATGAACAGATTTTGTATATCACTGAAAATAATACGGTAACTCAGCATGATACAGACCCTTATCTTCAAGTGGATACGAGCGGATTACTCAAGGATGGGAATTTTACGTATGATACCGGCGATAAGCTTTCAAAGGAAAAACGGGGCCTTATCATCATGAATTCCAAGAAAGACCTGAATTCATATACTGTTCGTGCCACACTTGGAGCCGATTCGTCTAAGACCATGGCCGATTACCTAAAGAGTGATTATCAGACTGTTTTGTTGGAACCGAAATACGATGGTACTACGATTCATGATGTGAATCTTCAGGTCGATGGATTGCTAGCCCATAAGTATGGCGGTGGTGTTGGCGTTTATGGCATTTATAGCTCAGGTGCTATGAGTCTTGATAATCTGACCATATAATCGGATTTAACAAATGCTATTAAAGACAACGGTATCGTCAATACCAATGCCTATTTCATCTACAAAGGGACCACAAATATCGGAAATTTGTACATTGATACCAAACTGGATCCCAAGAGCACGACGGGAGCCAGCATTGCGCATAACGGCTTATATGCTGACCAGGGGGCCGTCATCAATGTCACGGGGAATACCTATATCAACGATTATATCGCCACGGGAACCCATGAAGGCTATGACAATGAGTATGAAATCGATACTAAGGGGAACGTTAATACCATCAGCAAGAACGATGCCGTATCAGCTAAGCACGGTGACGGTTCGACAGTCAATATCAATGCTAAAGAAGACGGAACTATCCTGAATCCGGAGAATACCGTCCAAATTTACGGTAACCTTGATGCAAAAAAAGGAACGATCCGCGTCGGCTTTTCTGGTAAAGATTCCTATTGGTATGGTGCCGGTGTCGGCCTGATTAACTATACTGAAGCGACACAAACGTATGGTGCCGTCCGTGATGACAGTCAGCTGCAGGTTACGTTGGCCGATGGTGCCAAGTGGGTTCCCGACATTATGCTGCGCGGAAAAGATGCACAGGGGCTGGATACACGGAGCAATTACTTAAGTGCCATTACCCTTGATAAAGGCGGCATCATTGATACACATGCCTATAATGTCCATACTGAGGATAAGGATACAGTCAATAATCTGGTTCTGTACAATTTGGAATCCCATGAAGGGACCGTCGTCATGGATGCCAGCGGAGCCAAGGTAAATAGTACCTATCGCAACGCGGGTACTGATTTCTTTACCATCAAAGATGGTTCAGGGCTTGTCTATGTTCAGCCAGCGGATATTTCTGCATTAAAGGGCGTTAATCCTGCCAACCCGGTCCGTTTTGCTGATGCGGCTTCAGGCATTACTTTCAAAGCGATTACTAAGACCTCGGATATTTCCGATGGGGCCCTGTTTGATTATACGCCGGTCATTGATAAGAATATTGAGTCTGAACGGTTTGGGACTAACGGCAATGACTGGTATTTTGTCGATTATGCTGAAAATCCGACGGATAATATCAAGATTCCTGTAGCCGCTGCCTCTGCTGTACATGGTGATTTGTTATCGCGTCGGAACATCGACACATTGAATCAGCGCCTGGGTGAACTGCGGGACTATAGTGACACGGAAGATGGTGTCTGGTTCCGCATGAAATCTGGGGAAACGGAATCGGATAAATATGGTCATTACAACTATCGTTGGAACTTCTATCAATTAGGGTATGACCGGACTGTGGCCGATAAACAGAATGGCAAATGGCATATCGGCGGAGCTTTCCACAGTACGATGGGGGATGTAGACTACCATCATGGCGATGGTGACATGCGTAGCTACGGTGGCTCCTTGTATGCCGGCTGGGCTGGCAGCAAAGGCCATTATATGGATTATGTCTTGTCCTACAGCCATTATAACAACAAATACAATGTTTACCATGATGACATGAAAGCGGCAGATGCAGACTATTCGGATCATGCCTGGATGGTTAGTGCCGAATATGGCCGTAAGTTCGACATGGGCGGTAAATGGTTCATCGAGCCGCAATCTCAGCTGGTATATGGCAAATCTGGTGGAAGCGACTATACGTTATCGAATGGTGTTAAAGTACATGATGATGGAGAAGACAGCCTGATTGGCAGACTGGGGTTCCGCCTGGGCAAATCTTTTGCTACAGCAAAAGGACAGGAACCCAACCAGATTTACTTAAAATTCAATGCTCTCCATGAATTTTCCGGAGATTGGGACATGGCCCTTCGGGGAACCGATGCCTCCTATTATCAGCATTGTGATGGCGGAGATACGTGGTATACCTTTGGAATTGGTGGTAAAGTTTCCCTGACGGACAATACTGTTTTTTATGGAGACGTTGAAAAGTCTTTTGGTGGGGATGTAACAACAAAATGGCAATTCAATGCAGGACTTCGTTTCTTATGGTAAAGAAGCAATAAAGAAGAGACTGCTCCATCGCATAGGTGATGTGACCCCAAAAAGTTAGACCTTAATAACGAGATGGTTTTTACCGTCTCGTTACTTTTTTATGCTGCCTGCAAGGAAAGCCGGTATTGAACAGGACTTTTCCAGCCCAGTCTTTCCTTGATTCTTTGCTCGTTATAGTATTTGATGTATCGTTCGATAGCGCCTTTTAATTCTTTGTAGTTGTAGTAGGTCACTCCGTAATATATTTCCTACTGCAGTAAGCCGAAAATCAGCAGTGACAGCGATACCTTTGAAAAAATCAAGAACATTCTGGTGGATCTGCATATTCCGGAAAACCAAATCGCCATTAAAACGTCTAAAGTGGATGATTTAAAAGACAGAAATCTCCTTTCCCGGGACTGCCCTGTGCGATATATCATTACGGTGAATGCATTGAAAGAGGGATGGGACTGTCCCTTTGCCTATATCCTTGCATCATTGGCCAATAAGACGTCCCAGGTGGATGTGGAGCAGATTCTGGGCCGTGTGCTCCGCCAGCCCTATGCCAAGAGGCAGAATGATTCTGTACTGAATATTTCCTATGTGCTCACCTGTTCCGCTGATTTTCGCTCTACCCTGGACAGTGTGGTAAAAGGGTTGAACGGTGCGGGGTTTTCATCAAAGGATTACCGCATAGGCAGTATGGTGGGAATGGAAAATCAAACCGACGAAAAGGTGCCTACTTCCATTTTTGACAGTCCTGCCAAGGTGCCGGAAAAGGACAGCGGGGCTAAGGAAGATACTTCATCAGAAGATGCAGTGCAGGACGACCTGTCTGATATCCATACTGACGCCATTTCCCGCAGTCTGCAGACGCCCTCTTCCATGACAAACCAGGAAAACGGGACAGAAATGGAAAATCCATCGGACTCCCTGGCTGATATGGTCAACCATGCAGAGGAAAGAGAAAAAGAGTACATCCACGACTCCAAAGAGCTCGAAGAAAGTGGACTAAAGGGAGGGGAGTTGGGAGATATGCTTCATCAGTATAAGATGAAAACTGAATTCCGAGATGAAATGGAAACCATAAAGCTGCCGAAGTTTGTGATAGTAACCGGAGCTTCCTTTTTCAATGGAGCAGAAAAAACGGCGGTGATCAAAGATGCATTTCTGGAAGGTTTCTCCCTGGAACACGAAGATGCCCATGTGGCCTTTTCCAATACGCCGGACAATATGTATACGGTAGACCTGTCTGAAACCGGAGAGGCTGTACCGCAGTACAAAATGACAAACCGGTATGTGAGAGCAGCATTTCGGGAGAGCCTGGAGGCCATGCCGGACAAACAAAAGCTGCAAGCCTGCATTAACAGCATAGCATCTGCTATTTCTCGCTATGATAATGTGAAAGACAGCGATGTGCGTCAATATCTGAAACGGGTCTTTGGCGGCCTGACGGAAGACGAAGTCAGCCAGGCTATGCAGTCAATTAATACCTATGGCAAGGCGGTGGAAGATAAAATCAGAAGCCTCCAGGATGATTACAGAAAGAAAACCTTTGAGAGAAAAACGGAAATAGACTTGAAGGTCAGCCCTTTGTACAACTTACCAAAGGTGATTACCCCCGCAAAAGCGACCAGCTCTATCCCCAAGAGTCTTTATGAAGCAGAAGCCAATGATATGAATAACTTTGAGTGGACCATGGCCAATGCAATAGCCCAGATGGACAACGTAAAATGGTGGCATAGAAATATTGATCGGAAAGAATTCTTCATCAATGGGTTCATCAACCATTATCCGGACTTTATTGTAATGACGAAAACAGGGCGAATCCTTATGGTAGAAACTAAAGGCGACCAGCTTTTCAATGAAGACAGCAGGAATAAGCTATTCCTTGGTCGTAAATGGGCAAATATGGCTGGTACGAAGTATCGTTATTTTATGGTCTTTGAATCAAGAGATCCGGAACTGGAGGGAGCTTATAATAAAGAAGATTTTCTCAATCTATTAAAGAAACTATGATTTCCATCTATTCCGCCCATGATTCACCGGCGGAAAGGGATAAGTGGTTACTGGTGGCTAGTGGCTGGCTGCTAGCTACTAGCTACTAGCAAACCTTCCCGCCGACCGGGATTTAACAGCCTTTCCCCTACTTACTGTTCTTACCAAGATCCTTCGCTGCGCTCAGTATTCTGGTCATATGTCAAGTCTTTTTTTTGAAGAAATTTATTGTTTTTT